>Ga0255773_10003113_pt1 | contig 14986 bp, 12 predicted proteins | sample 011ome_17_FD_179971 | JGI IMG/M metagenome (GOLD analysis project Ga0255773, IMG submission 179971) | Coastal salt marsh microbial communities from the Groves Creek Marsh, Skidaway Island, Georgia - 011502XT metaG (version 2) | ecosystem: Environmental > Aquatic > Marine > Intertidal zone >...
GGTTTTTGGCATTATCTGTTTATTTAAACAACTTACCTATTATACCTGTTAAGATCACAGGTGGAGCTTTGGCTTATTCAATGATCATAATTTATCCATTTATAATTGAAAAAATAAAAAAACATATATATCATTTAATATACTTCTATTATGTAGGTATAGTAATGCTAATGACCTATGTTGCAAGAATTAAAGGAGATTTTGAAGGGGCAGAACCAGAAATTTTTCACAAAATAGCTTTTGTTTTTTTGATTTTAGTTTTTTTAAAATTTGGTTATATATTTTACATACAAAGAAAAAATTTCAAACATGAATAGATATATAATTTTACTATACTTTTTAGTGTTTACATCCTTTAATGAACTTAATTCAGAAATGGTTTGGGGAAATATAGGGCACAAGGTAGTAGGTGAAATTGCAGAACGAAAACTAAACCCTGAGGTAAAAAATATTGTAAATAATTTATTGAATGGTGAGTCAATGTCATCAGCAAGTACCTGGGCTGATGAAATAAAATCAGATCCTAACTATAAAAAGTATAGCCCTTGGCATTATGTTAATATGCCACTTGACAGTGAATATGATAATTCAAAAAAAAATCCTCAAGGAGATATAGTTTTTGCTTTAAAGAAATGTATAGATGTTTTAAAAGATCCCAACTCTAAGAAAAAAGAAAAATCTTTTTATCTAAAATTTTTAATTCATTTGGTTGGAGACATCCATCAACCACTACACACTGGAAGGTTTGAAGATAGAGGAGGTAATGATATTAAACTTACTTTTTTAGGAAAACAAACAAATTTTCATATTGTTTGGGATATTCACATTATTGAATATTTAAATATGGACTATTTGCAGCTATCAGATGAACTTATGTTAAACAAAGATGTTAGTTTTTCTTTAAATCCTGACGATTGGGTTTTTGAAACCCATCAAGATGTTAAAAAATTATATGCCGAAATTGAGAATATTAAGAATATTGATAACGATTATATAAATCAAAAAATTCCGTTTATAAAAAACAAATTATTTAAAGCAGGGTCAACACTTGCAGGAATCTTAAATCACATTTTTTCATAAAAAAACGCCCATAAAGGACGTTTTTAGTTTTTAATTTTTATTCCGAATCATCATCTGGAACAATTTTAAACACAAGTTCTCTACCTTGCATTTTCAATTTCATAGTATCTTCCTCAAAGGTCACTTCAATACCAGCAATTTCTTGTTTAAATGTATTAGCAGATGTAGCTTCAAGTACTAATTCTTGATCCATTCCAACAGGATTCATTGCTAATTTTGCAGACTTTGTGTAGACTTCAAATTTAAGCGGCATTAGTTCTGACGCGTATACACCATGAAATTTCTTAAGATCGTCTCTTGATATCTCAAATGCAACTTTTTCAGGTTTAGGATCAACTACAAGTCTTTTATCTCTGTTAGCTATATTCCATGCGGTATAAAAAATAAGTCTTGATCGCATCTCAAGAAGATCGTATTCGATCTTGTCAGGAGTATCAGTTATTTTATGATAATCTGCGTGAGTTCCAGTAAAATAAAAAATTATTGGTATTCCGTTTTTTGCGAAATTATAATGATCACTTCTGTAATAGAATCTATTAGGATCATTTTTGTCATTGAATCTGTAATCCAAAGTCATGTTCACTGATTCAGCATTAGTTTGCTCCGAAAGTTTGTGTAAATCAACGCTATCATGATCTGATCCAATCAAATAAATATAATCTCTATTTTTTTCTCTTCTAGATGGGTCAATCCTTCCAATCATATCCACATTCAAGTTAACAACAGTGTTTTCAAGTGGATATATTGGGTTATCAGCATAATATGCAGAACCTAACAACCCTTTTTCTTCACCAGTTACATGTAGAAAAACGATAGATCTTTTTGGTCCCTTTCCTTTGTCAGCAGCTTTTTTAAAAGCTTCGGCAATTTCTAATAATGCGACAGTTCCTGATCCATCATCATCTGCTCCATTGTAAATTCCTGTGTCATCAACTCCAACATGATCAAGATGAGCAGTTATTACAACATATTCATCTGGTTTTTCAGATCCTTTGATAATGGCTACAACATTTTCAGTTTCAACAGTTTTGGGTTTTTGACCTCGTCTTCCCCTCATTGTTAATGTCATTTCTTGAAAATAATCACCCTCTTTATCGCCTGGTTCAACTCCAATAGATTTGTAATAGTTTCTAAGATATTCAACTGCTTTTTTCTGTCCTGGTTCTCCAGTATCTCTACCTTCAAATTCATCTGAAGCATAAATATATAAGTGTTCTTTTAACTCTTTTTCAGTAATTGATTTAGCAAATTTTTTAGCTTTTGAGGTTTGAAAAGAGTATGAAAAATTAATTGTTAAGAAAGAAATAACAACTAATGAAAAAATTTTTTTAATCATAATTTATTATTTAGTGCAGGGCAAGTTAATCAAAATAACTTATTAATTGGATTTTAATAATTAATTTAGAATTATTATGACATTTAAAAACCTAATTATCTTATCATTTAGTTTATTTAATTTTTGCTACATCTTCGGATTTCAAAACAATATTAAACCTAATTACATAATAATATTTGTTGATGATATGGGTTATGGTGATATAGGAGTTTTTGGTAATCCTACAATTTCAACTCCTAATCTTGATAAAATGGCCTACGAAGGACAAAAATGGACTCAATTTTATTCTGCAGCTTCTGTTTGCACACCAAGCAGAGCAGCCTTGCTCACTGGAAGGCTTCCTGTTCGTAGTGGAATGGCAAGTTCAGAAAACCCAGTATTATTTCCCAATTCTTTGAATGGCCTTCCTCAAAGTGAATTTACTTTGGCTGAAAAATTAAAAGAAAGGGACTATAAGACAGCTATCGTCGGTAAGTGGCATCTAGGACATAAAAAGAAATATTTGCCTTTAAATCATGGATTTGATTATTATTACGGTATTCCATATTCGAATGATATGGATAAAATCAATAATAATAATTATTGGTCCGAGTACGAAAGAAAAACTCTAAATTCTGATAGTTATAATGTTCCCCTTATGGAAAATTATGAAACAATCGAAAGACCAGTTGATCAAACAACAATTACATCAAGATACGTTGATAAAACTATCAAGTTAATTAACAATTACAAGGATGATAGTTTTTTTATTTTTCTTTCACACAATCTGCCTCATATCCCATTGTATGCTTCAAAAGAATTTTTAGGAAATAGTAAAAGAGGTTTGTATGGTGATGTAATTGAAGAAATTGATCACGGTGTTGGTTTAATTTTAAAAGAATTAAAAAATTTAAAAATTGATAAAAAAACAATTGTAGTATTCACCTCAGATAATGGCCCTTGGCTAGTTTATAAATCTCATTCTGGTTCTGCCGGTATTTTGAGAAATGGAAAAGGAACTACATGGGAGGGAGGAGTTAGAGTTCCAACCATATTTTGGGGTTCAAATATAAAGCCTGGTGTAATTAATGATATTGGATCAACGCTCGACATTTATACTACTTTTCTTAGTCTATCTAATATTAAGCTTCAAAATGATATGATAATTGATGGTCTTGATTTATCAAAAACTCTATTTCATCACAAGAAAAGTCCACGAGAGAAAATGTTTTTTTACAAAGGAGACGAACTATTTGCGGTAAGATTTAATAATTTAAAGTTACATTTTAAAACAACCGACTGGTTTAAAAAACCGATTAGTCACAATCCTCCTTTATTGTTTGATTTAGATAAAGATCCATCAGAAAAATATGATATTTATAAAAAAAATAAAGATAAGATTAAAGAGATTTTAATACATGTTGAAAAACACAATAAAAAGATGATTAGGGGTGAAAATCAATTAATAAATAGACTTTAGGAAATCGTTTCGTTAATGTGATCCCATAGCTTTATTCTCATTTCTAAAGCATTAAGAGAATATATTTTAGCTTCTTCCCATTTTTTTTGATCGTCTTTGCAAAGTTCTTCAATCATTTTTAACGCCATTGGTCCATGTTCGTCAGCATCAACCTCAATATGTCTTTCCAAATAGTAGATTAAATTTTTAGCATTAATTTCATTATTTGAAGAAAGTTTTTTTACGATTTCAATAAACATGTCAGGAATTAGATCTTCTCTTCCAAAAGTGAAAACACTAGCGATTACGTGATTTTTATTTGAATTTATAATTTCAAAAGTAAAATCCATAAATTCTTTTACGATTTTATCAATTTTGATTTCATCTATTGCATCTTTGTACGACTTGTATTTTTCAACTTTTTCTGTAAATAAATCAATTGTTGTAGTACTAGCTCCAATTTCTTTCATAGATTCTTTGTAAAGTTCAAAATGGCTTTTTGCATTGCCTTCAAGATCAATATCACTTTCTTCGGCTAAAACAATTTCATTTACTAATCTTCCTGCTAAATTATTTTTATTTGGAGTCCAAGGTATATCTACACAAGTTAAGTTTCTTTGTAGAGCTTTTATTAATGACATAAAGTCCCAAACTGCATAAACGTGAGTTTCCATGAACTTTATAAGTTTAGTTTTAGAGTTTAGATTTGAATATAAATTGTGATTAATTAATTTATTTCTTGTGCTTTCAAGGCTCTTTTCTAAATCTTCAATGTATGTCATTGCATTTTTTGTGCAAAAATAATTTATAAACCTTAAATTTCGGTAATAAATTATTGATTTATTTAATGGATTTTCAAACATTATACGCATTTGTTATTTCTTCACTGGTTTTAACTATATCTCCAGGACCCGATATAATTTATGTTCTTTCTCAAAGTATAATTAAAGGGAAGAAATCTGCAATCATGGTTTCATTGGGTTTAACATCAGGTCTGCTTATACATACTTTTTTTGTTTCAATAGGACTTTCTTTGATTATAATTGATAACAAGGAATATTTATTTTTTTTAAAAACTTTAAGCGTAATGTATTTTTTGTATTTAATATTTAAAGTTTATGTAAATAGAAACATCGATTTAAATTTTGAGAAAAAAAATACTAATAGAAATGAATTTTATAAGGGTTTAGTTATGAATTTATTGAATCCAAAGGTTGGTTTGTTTTTCATTGCCTTATTTCCTGGTTTTCTCTTTCACAATCAATTAAGTGACCAAACTCAGTTTTTTATATTAGGTTTTATTTTTTGGTTTCAGGCCACAATGATTTTTTTAATTGTTTCAGTTTATGGCCCAAAACTTAATTTTTTCAAATCCCAAAAATCAAAATTCTATTTGGTTGAAATTTTAATTTACTTGGTTATCATATACTGGGTCATTAAATAATAAAAAGGTAAATTTATGTAATGTCCAAAATTAAAATTATTGAATGTCCAAGAGATGCCATGCAGGGAATAAAAAGGTGGATTCCTAGTGATGAAAAACTTTCTTATTTACAATCCGTATTATCTGTTGGTTTTGATGTAGTTGATTTTGGAAGTTTTGTGTCTAGTAGAGTTATTCCTCAAATGAAGGATACGGATTACATCATTAACAACCTTGATACAACAAATACTAATTCAAAATTACTAGCAATTGTTGCAAATTACAGAGGTGCTGTAGCTGCTTGTAATTATTCAACTATTTCTTTCATTGGATATCCATTTTCTATTTCCGAGATATTTCAGATGAGAAATTCTAATAAGACAATTTTTGAATCCTTCGATGATTTAAAAAAAATTAAATCATTAATTGATGCAAAAAATAAAAAATTGGTAGTTTATTTATCTATGGGATTTGGTAATCCATACGGAGAACCTTGGAATTTAGAAATTGTTGAAAAATGGATACAGAGTTTAAATTCAATTGGTGTTGAAACAATTTCAATTTCAGATACTATCGGAACAGCAAAAAAATCAGATATCAATAAAATATATTCTTTTTTAATACCAAGATATTCTAAAATAGAATTTGGAGCGCACTTTCACAGCAAGCCAAATGAATGGTATGAAAAAGTCAATGAAGCATATATTAACGGATGTAAAAGATATGATGGAGCGATAATGGGTTTTGGAGGATGTCCTATGGCTAAAGACGATTTAACAGGAAATATACCAACCGAAAAACTTTTATCATTCTTTAATTCAACAAAAGAAAATACTTCAATAAATTCTTTACATTTTGAATCATGTTATAATGATGCTCTAAAATTGTTTAGAAAATATAATTGATTTATTATTTTTATTTCTTTCGATAACTCAGAGTGATCTTAAAATTTAGTATATTTGCACGCAATTAATTATTAAATTAATTGCTATGAAGCTCCCTAAAAACAAATTTACTGGAATTGGATTAACCTATGATGATGTGCTCTTAGTGCCATCTTATTCTGATTGTCTTCCTAACCAAGTTTTGATTAATTCAAAGTTTTCAAGAAATATAAACTTAAATATTCCTATTGTTTCTGCAGCTATGGATACAGTTACAGAAAGTAAAATGGCCATCGCAATGGCTCAAGAGGGAGGATTAGGAGTACTTCATAAAAGCATGACGATTAAACAGCAAGCCGAAAAAGTAAAAAAAGTTAAAAGATCTGAATCAGGAATGATATTAGATCCTATTACCTTGAAAGAAAACTCAACAGTTGCCGAAGCAAAAAACTGTATGAGAGAATACAGTATTGGAGGAATTCCCGTAGTTGACAACAAAAATATTTTAATTGGAATAGTTACTAATCGAGACTTAAGATTTGAAAATGATAATTCAAAAAAACTTTCTCAAGTCATGACTGTTTCAAATTTAATTACCGCTAAGGTAGGTGTTACCATGGAGGATGCAGAGAAAATCCTTCAAAAACATAAAATTGAAAAACTTCCAGTTGTTAATGATAACTACGAACTTTCTGGATTAATTACTTTTAGGGATATTCAAAAATTATCATTAAAGCCAAAGTCAAATAAAGATGCTTATGGAAGGCTTAAAGTTGCAGCTGCAATAGGCGTTTCTAAAGATTCTTTAGAAAGATGTAAAGCTCTTTACGATGCTGGAGTTGATGCAATAGTTATTGATACTGCTCATGGTCATTCAAAGGGTGTTATTGACATTTTAAAAAGTGTTAAAAAACAATTTTCTTCAATTGATGTTATTGTTGGTAATATAGCTACTGCTGAAGCAGCTAAATTTTTAGTTAATGCTGGTGCTGATGGAGTAAAGGTTGGGATTGGACCTGGGTCAATTTGTACAACAAGAGTTATTGCTGGAGTTGGTTTTCCTCAGTTGTCTGCTATATATGAAGTATCTAATGCCATAAAAGGATCAGGTGTTTCAGTTATTGCTGATGGAGGGATTAAATACACTGGCGACATCACAAAGGCCATAGCAGCTGGAGCAGATTGTGTTATGTTAGGATCTCTTCTAGCTGGCACAAAAGAATCTCCAGGTGAAACCATAATCTACGAAGGAAGAAAGTTTAAAACATATAGAGGAATGGGGTCCATCGAAGCCATGCAAAAAGGGAGTAAAGATAGATATTTTCAAGACTCAGTTGACGAGTCTAATAAATTAGTTCCCGAAGGCGTAGTGGGTAGAGTACCATACAAAGGTGATTTAGTAGAAAGTATTCATCAGTTTGTAGGAGGAATTAGGTCTGGTATGGGATATTGTGGATGTAAAACTATTGAAGACTTAAAAGAAAATGGAAAGTTTGTTCAAATTACCGGAGCTGGTCTTCAAGAAAGTCATCCTCATAATGTTATGATTACAAAGGAATCTCCAAATTATTCAAGATAAATAAATTGAAAAAATATCTAATTATTTTAATATTTATTTTTCAAGGCTGTGACCTATTAGAAAATAAGCCTGATCAAGTAATTGCTAGACTTAATGATGAGTTTTTATATAATTCTGACTTAGTAGAGAAATTACCAAAAAATTTATCAAAAGATGATAGTATATTATTTGCAAAAAATTTTATTAATAATTGGGCAAAAAATAAACTTTTATACAATCAAGCTCTAATTAATTTAGATCAGACAGAACAAGATGAAATAAATAAGTTGATAGAATCCTACAAAAATGATCTGTATTCGTTTAATTATAAGGAAAAAATAGTAAAAGCTCTAATGGATACGATTGTTCCAGACACCTCTTTGACTCTTTATTATGATCAAAACAAATCAAATTTTAAATTAAACCAGGATATAGTAAAGGCTAAATATTTAAAAATAAGCAGGAACAATTACAATAATAAAGATATTATTCAACGCTTTAGAAGATTTAATAAAAACGATTTAGAGTTTTTAGATTCAATTTCCTTACAGTTTTCTTCATTTTATTTTAACGATTCTGTTTGGGTAAACAAATCTCTTTTCTTTACAAAATTTCCAGAGCTCAATGAAAGATTGAAAAGAAACATTGTTAAAAATAAGTTATTTTACAAATTTGAAGACTCTTTGGAATTATATTTGATTAATATTAAGGACTCTAAATTTAAAAATGAAATTGCTCCTTACAGCTTTATAAAAACAACTATAAATCAGGTGCTGATTAATAAGAAAAAGTTAGAGTTTATTAGTAAATTTGAAAAAGAATTAATTGAGGATGCTCTTCTTAAAAATGAATTTGAATTTTATGAAAACAATAAATAGTTTTTTTGTATTTTTTTTACTTATAAATTTTATTTACAGTCAAGAATCTTCTGACTCTAACTTGAGTTCAAAAATTAAAATTGATGGAGTTTCAGCTGTCGTTGGAGATTATGTAATTCTAGAATCTGACGTTGATAAAACTTTGATTGACTTACAATCACAGGGTGTATCTACTCAAAACATTACCAGGTGCAGTTTACTTGGTAAACTTATGGAAGATAAATTGTATGCTCATCATGCAGAACAAGATAGTCTGCAAGTTGATAATAATCAAATCTACTCATACGTAGATAGAACAATCGATTATTTTGTCGATCAACTGGGAAGCATTGATAAAGTTCTGCAGTTTTACAAAAAAAATGATGAACAAACATTTAGATCAGAGCTATTTGAAATAAATAAAGTAAGACAACTTTCAGAGCTGATGCAAAATAAAATAGTAGAAGAAATTGAAATAACTCCTGAAGAGGTCAGACAATTCTTTTTTTCAATTCCAAAGTATGAAAGACCTGTTTTTGGTGCTGAATTAGAACTCGCACAAATTGTAATCAATCCTAAAGTTTCAGAGGACGAAGAGCAGAAGGTTATAAGAAGACTAGAAACAATCAAAAACGATGTTGTTGTAAACGGTTCTTCATTTGCAACCAAAGCAATATTATATTCACAAGACCCAGGTTCTAGAGCAACTGGAGGAATGTACACACTTAATAGAAACAGACCACAAATGGTAAAAGAATTTAGAGATGCAGTTTATAGACTTAGAGAAGGTGAAGTATCCGATCCATTTAAGACTGATAATGGTTGGCATATAGCAAAGGTTGAAAGAATAAGAGGTCAAGAGGTTGATGTAAGACACATCTTGTTAATTCCAGAAGTTACCAATGAAGCCATCGTAGATGCAAAAAGAACTTTAGATTTAATAAGAAAAAGAATTTTGGATGGTGAACTTTCGTTTGAGGAAGCAGCAAAATCATTATCTGATGAAAAAGAAACTGCCGCTAACGGAGGTGTATTAATAAATCCAACAACAGGAGATACAAGATTTGAATTGACTAAAATGGATCCTGTTTTATATAGTCAAGCTCAAAGGCTAAAAGATAACGAAATATCAATGCCATTAAAAGACGAAGATAGAAGAGGAGTTTTAAAGTATAAAATTATTAAAGTTAGCAATAGGTATGATGAACATATTGCTGATTATTCAAAAGATTACATAAAAATTAAAGAACTAGCCCTAAAAGAAAAACAACTAAAAAGGATCCAAAGCTGGATGGTGGAAAAAATTGAGGATACTTACATTAACATTAACAAAGACAATCAATCTTGTAATTTCACTAATAAATGGGTAAAAAATTAATTTCTTTTATAGTTTCAACTCGCCTTACTGCAATATTATTTCTAGTCTCTGCCCTTGCCATGGGGATAGGTACTTTTATTGAGACTTATTACACAACTGATACTGCTAAGATTTTGATTTATAATGCTACATGGTTTGAATTAATCATGGTCATTTTTGTAATAAATTTTGTCTTCAACATTAAAAGATACAATCTACTAAAATTTAATAAATGGCCAGTTTTGATGTTACATCTATCATGGATTTTAATTATTCTTGGCGCCGGTATAACTAGATATATTGGTTATGAAGGAGTTATGCCTATAAGAGAAAATACATCTTCCAATAGTTTTTTATCTGAAAAGACTTATTTAACAGCTTACATTGATGGTGAAGTGGATGGTACTCTTATTAGAAGAAAATTACAAGATGATTTTTTGTTTTCAGAACATACAACCAATAGTTTGTCTTGGAACTATGATTTAAAAGGGCAAGATTTTTCAATTGAATATGTTGATTTTATTGAGAATGCAAAAGAAGGATTAGTTGAAGATGAAGATGGTGAAAAATATTTAAAAATTGTTGAGGCAAGCAAAGGAAATCGTCACGAACATTTTTTAAAATTCGGAGAAGTTACAAGTGTACATAACATTTTATTTGCATTAAACAAACCAACTGAAGGAGCTATTAACATTACAGAAACTGAGAGTGGTTTGATTATAAACAGCCCTTTTGCAGGCGATTTCATGCGTATGGCAGATCAAATGCAGGGTAATCTTATTGAAAACCAAGACCAAACTCTACAGCTTAGATCTTTATACAACACAGCTGGTTTACAATTTGTATTTCCAGATCCGCCAATTAATGGAAAATTTGAGATTGTAAAATCTGAAGAAGAAACCCAACAAGATGGATTATTTTTAAAAATTAGCTCAAAGAATGAATCAACAGAAATTGGTTTACTAGGAGCTAAAGGAATAGTTAATGATCCAAAGAAAATTACTGTTGGAGGATTAGATTTTTTACTAACCTACGGATCATTGGAAAAAAACCTTCCATTTCAAATAAGATTAAACGATTTTATTGCTGAAAAATATCCTGGAACTGAAAAAAGTTATAGCAGTTTTATGAGTAAAGTTACTGTAATCGGTGAAGAAACTTTTGACTACGATATTTACATGAATCACATTTTAAATCATTCTGGATATCGTTTTTTTCAAGCTAGTTTTGATCCAGATGAGAAAGGAACAATTCTTTCTGTAAATAATGATTTTTATGGAACTTTAGTTACATACATTGGCTATTTTTTACTTTATATTGGCTTATTAGGCATTATGTTTTTTGGTAAAACTAGATTTAAGGATTTAGCAAAACAGCTTGAAAAAGTTAAGCTGAAAAAACAAAAGCTCACATTAATTTTGATTTTATTTTCTGGAACAATTTATTCTCAGGATAGTCACACTCATCAACAAATACAAACTGGTTTTACACAACTAGATTCACTTATTGTCAACAACCCAGTAGATGAACTACACGCCCAAGAATTCGGAAGTTTAGTAATTCAAGATTCTGGAGGTAGAATGAAACCTTTAAATACTTTTTCATCTGAACTTTTAAGAAAAGTGAGTAAATCCGATACTTATAAGAATCTAAATGCAGATCAAGTAATGCTTTCTATTACTAAGGATCCACTTTTATGGTATAATATCCCAATAATATATTTACAAAGAGGAAATGATAGTTTAAGAAAAATAATTGGAAGAAATAGTAGTGATAAATTTGCTGCTTTTGTAGATTTTTTTGATGAGAACGGGAACTATAAATTAGCTCCTAAGCTTGAGAGTGCTTATAAATCCTCGTTACCAAATAAATTTGAAAAGGATTTTATAGAAACAGATAGAAAAGTTAATCTTTTATTTTCCGCTATTGATGGTAAAATTTTAAAAATTTTTCCTATCCCAAATGATATTAACAACAAATGGGTTTCTTTTAAGGAATTAAATATCGAGGATTTTAAGGGTGTAGATTCATTGTATGTAAAAAATATCTTACCGCTTTACATAGGTTCTTTACAAAGAGATATCGAGTCTAATGATTATACAAATTCTAAAAAAATACTGGAAAGTATTCAGGGCTTTCAAAACAAATATGGATCCTCAGTACTGCCATCTCAGGATAAAATAAAAGCTGAAATCCTCTATAATAAATACGATATTTTCAGAAATTTATTTAGTTGGTATATGTATGTTGGAACATTAATGTTTGTTTTTTTAATAATTCAAATTTTTAATGATAAAAAGTTTTTAAAATATCTTATTAAATTTTCAAAGTACTCTATTGTCTTCCTATTTATTTTACACACTTTAGGTTTAGTTGCACGTTGGTATATTTCAGGTCATGCTCCGTGGAGTGATGCTTATGAGTCAATGATTTATGTGGCTTGGGCAACCGTTGGAATAGGGCTTGCTTTTGGAAGAAAATCTGATTTAACCATAGCTTCAACTTCCTTTGTTGCATCAATGATTTTAATGATTGCTCATTGGAACTGGATGGATCCTGAAATCGCCAATTTAGTTCCAGTTCTTGATAGTTATTGGTTAATGATTCATGTTTCTGTAATAGTGGGTAGTTATGGTCCTTTTACACTCGGGATGATTCTTGGGATTGTTTCATTGCTTTTAATTCTTCTCACCAATGAAAAAAACAAGAAAAAAATTGAGTTAAACCTTAAAGAATTAACAATAATTAATGAACTTACTTTAACTGTTGGTTTAATTATGTTTACCATCGGAAATTTTTTAGGAGGTCAGTGGGCTAACGAGAGTTGGGGTAGATATTGGGGCTGGGACCCTAAAGAAACTTGGGCATTAATAAGTATCATGGTTTATGCGTTTGTATTACATATGCGATTAATACCTGGTTTAAGAGGAAGATGGGCTTTTAATTTGATGTCAATCATTGCTTTTGCAAGTATTGTAATGACTTACTTTGGAGTTAATTTTTATCTAACTGGTCTTCACTCATATGCTAGTGGTGATAAAGTAATAACTCCAAATTTTGTTTATTATTCAGCTTTATTTGTCTTTATTTTGGGATTTGCTTCTTATTTTAAACACAAAAAATATTTTAAATAATACAATTTTTAAGGCATCATATTTGTTATACCGTAATTATGAAACTGATCTTTAAATTTTTTTTAAAATTTGACAAAACAGTAATTACATTATTCTTATTTTGTTTTGCGTTCGGGTTTTCTCAAATTGAAAATTCTAAAAGAAAAATTGAGTTTCTTCCTCCCAGTTCGGCAGCAATAAAAAAATTAAATATTAAACCTATAAATCCTAATTATTTCTCCATTAAAAAGAAGGAAGAATCTAATACTTCAAATCAAAGATTAGATAAAAAAGAAACCTTTTTAAACCCAGGTGATATTTATTTAAAGAAATTAAATCGTGAGAAAGAAAAAGCACCAAATAATTATAATAAAGGTGAATATCTTGGCGATGTATCAACCGGTTCTACTTATGTAAACATTTTGTGTAGAGATTTTGAATACGTTGATGGAGATAGGGTAAGAATTTCAGTAAATGACTCAATAGTTATTGATAATTTATATCTCAACTCAAGTTTTTCAGGTTTTAAACTTCCTCTTACAAAAGGTTTTAATAAAATAGATTTTACTGCACTTAATCAAGGAAGTTCTGGTCCTAATACAGCTGAGCTTAGAGTTTTTGATGATTCTAATTTATTAATCTCCTCAAATCAGTGGAATCTTTCAACTGGTGCAACTGCAACCTTTATTGTTGTTAAAAAATTTTAATTGACATTCTTCATAGAATGTTTTTTCTTATATTAGTATTTTAATCAAATTAATATATTATGAAAAAAATTACTTTTATTTTAATAGCACTTATAACTTTTTCTGTTAGTGCTCAGAAAAAAAAGAAAAATGGAAATCTTTACATTGAACATCCAGGAATTGATTTGGTAGAATCTTTTCACAAAGCCTTTGTTGATGGTGATATTGATAAAGCTGCGTCTTTTTTGTCAGAAGATTTTAGAATTTATAATTCTTTATCAATGAATAAGGAAAGTAAGGGGTGGGGTAAATCTGCTCTTGTTGCTAATATGACTTCATGGAAAAATAACTGGGAATATTTAAGCTATGATAGAAGTGAGGGATCTTATCCTGATGCACTTGAATATGATAAATCCGGTAATTGGGTATTTTCATGGAATCACTTGTATGCAATAAATAAAACTACGGGTGTTAAGTTTGATTCTCCAATTTTAAGAGGATATGTTCTTAACGAAGATTCCAGTAAAATTACAAGAATTCATGAATACAATAATCGAATGAATTTTTTACAGGTAAATGATAGTTTTTATGAAAGAAAAAATGGTACTATTTATGTTAATCATGAGCACATTAATAGTGTTAGAAAATTAATGTATGCCTTTGCAAATGGTGATGTTGATAAAGCATTTAGTTTTTTTCATGAAAATGCAAACTATGTAGATATTAATGAAACAAAAGGAATGAATGAAGAAGAAATTAGAGCAAGAGATGCTAAATTACTTTCAGGATGGTCAATAGCTTCTCTTGATGAAACTGGATATCCTGACTACCTTGAATACGATTGGAGAGATGCTAAGGTAGTTCAGTCATGGTGGAGATTTACTATGATCAGAGAATCAGATGGAAAAAAAGTTATAGTGCCAGTTTTTTATATTGATGATTTTGACAACGATGGTAAAATAACTCAGAGAAACGCATATTGGAATGCATCATTATTAAAATAAATTCAATAATAATTTTAAGAGGCCTCGATTTTATCGGGGCTTTTTTTTTACCAAGAATCAATAAAGTTGTGTCTATCTTGATGTTGAGAATAATTGAATAAAGCATTAGAAATTCTTGATCTGGTTTCTTTTGGATCAATTACTTCATCTATTTCCAACTTAGAGGCAGCATTTATGGCTTTCCCTTTTTCATAAGCTTGACTAACTAAATGATCATAAAGTTTTTTTCTTTCAGTTTTTGACGATGTAT
>Ga0255773_10003126_pt1 | contig 14959 bp, 18 predicted proteins | sample 011ome_17_FD_179971 | JGI IMG/M metagenome (GOLD analysis project Ga0255773, IMG submission 179971) | Coastal salt marsh microbial communities from the Groves Creek Marsh, Skidaway Island, Georgia - 011502XT metaG (version 2) | ecosystem: Environmental > Aquatic > Marine > Intertidal zone >...
AATCAAAATTAAAAGGCAATAGAAAAACATCAAATAGAATACAAAGAATAACCAATAAAAGAAATAACAAGGTTAAAGATTATCTTCATAAAGCAAGCCGAATTTTAGTCAATCAATTAGTTTCAAATAACGTTGAAACCTTTATTATAGGTAACAACAAAGAATGGAAACAAGAGATTAATTTGGGTAAAAAGACAAATCAAAACTTTGTAAACATTCCACATAGCAAATTTATTGAGATGCTAACCTACAAGTGCAAATTAGAAGGTATAAAAGTGATTATCAGAGAAGAATCATATACTTCTAAATGTTCTTTTTTGGATCTTGAACCTATCTGTAAACATGAAGTTTATTTGGGTAAAAGAGTTAAAAGAGGGTTATTCAGAGCAAGCAACAATAAAAAATTTAATGCTGATGTGAATGGAATGTATAACATATTGAGAAAAGAAGTCCCAAACGCTTTTTGCAATGGGATAGAGGGTGTTGCAGTACATCCAGTAGTCTTAACTATAAAGGAATAATTTTCTATATTATTTCATACTGTATATGAAAATGCCAAAGTCAAAGACTACGCTATCATATTTGGCAATTCAAAAATATATGGTGACAGTCTTGTTGAGGAAAGAGCTGTTGTATCTCGGAACGCAAATGTGTTTGGTCATGCTCGAATTTGTGGCCTTGCTATTGTTAGTGATTATGCAAAAGTAAAAGATAAAGCAACCATTAGAGATGAGGCTCAAGTTTTTGATAACGCTATTGTTTTTGATAACGCTACAATATGTGGTAAGGTGAAATTAGGTGGTTTTGCAAATTTAGGAGGCGAAGGTTATTTGTTTTAATTTTAATTTAAAAAACATTTGGTGGTCTGAAATATTCTCTTTATCTTTGCAGCATAATAATATGGCGGTAAGCTCTACCGTGACAGCCTTTGGAGATGAGCGAAAAAAACTTTAGGGTTTTGGCTTGTCGATGAATTAGGAATCAAACATCAAATGTTTTCATTTGTGTAAGTTTTGAAGAGCGGTGTAAGTCTTTGGGGTTGTAAGGTGGACAGCGAAAAAAAATAATAAAATTCGCCGTCCACCCCAATAATTTCCCCTACCTTTGCAAGACAACTAAAAAATAATATCATGGAACTTAATTATCTTGAAAAACTAGAATACGCGGGTGTTTTTTTAAACTTTATGCCGATTGAACATCGCACACCTGAATTTTGCGAAGCAGCAGTTAAACTTTCTGGTCGAGCTTTAGAATTTGTTCCCGTTGAGCTTCGTACCAAAGAGCTTTGTGAAATCGCGATCAAGAAAAACGGTGGAGCTTTAGAACATGTCCCTATTGAACTCCGTACCAAAGAGCTTTGCGAAATGGCTGTTGAAAGTTATGGGTGGGCATTAGAATTTGTTCCTATTGAACTTCGCACCAAAGAACTTTGTGAAAAGGCCGTTAAAGATTTTGGATGGGTTATAAAATTTGTTCCCGACCATATCAAGACAGATGAATTTTTAAGTAAATTTAATTTGGTTAATTGAAAATAATACTGTATCTTTGCAATACAAATAAAATAAGAAATATCATGTACTTTATAGTTTATAGTTATAAAAACAAAAAGTTTCGGGTTGAGACTTCTGATTATCAGCGTAAACCAAAAGAACAAATTGTATATGAATCTGAATCACAAGCTAAATGTTTAGAAACTGTAAACAAATGGAATAAACATGGAGTTCTTTATTCTGAACCATACGTTGTAATTTTTGACGGTAATACTCACTACATTGCCTGTTATACTGAACAAGTATATGAAAATGAATCAGTAGTTTATAAAGGAAGTAAAAAGGAATGTTTAGAATTTTTGGATACAAAAAACATAGTATCTTAAATTATATGGTTAGGTAGTTGACTCAAGAAAACGTTAGAATTTTTTAGGTGATTGATATTTGGCTCCACTAAAAAGATAGTGGGGCCATTTTTTTTTAATTTTATTTTGAAATGTCAAATATAATCCCTACCTTTGAGGTATTATTAAACTAAACAACATTTATTATGACAACAGGAACATTTATTCTTTCTTTGGTCTGTGGTTTGTTGATGGGTTGGATTATTACAGTATGGATTTTTGATTGGTTGAAGTCCTTAGAGAAATAGTGTGGAGGGGTGGACGGCGAAAAATAGTTATCAAAAAATTTCGCCGTCCAACAAAAAAGAATTACCTTTGCACCATCATTCAACAAAATCGGGAACAGGACATGATCTGAACAACGACATTATGGGATTGGATATGTATTTTTACAAAAAGACCTATGTAAAAAACTGGTCTCACTTTAAACCTGAATATCAAACTCAAGTCGTCACTATGACAGGTGGTGAAGTTCGTGAGGACATTAAACCTGAACGGGTATCTTATATTATTGAAGAGATTGGATACTGGAGAAAGTTCAATGCGCTGCATGGTTTTATTGTTTCTAACTTTGCAGAACAAGATGATTGTAAACCAATATATTTAGATATTTCTAATTTAGAAGAAATACGTAAAGTGCTTGGTGAGGTTTTGGCTATTCTCGAAAAATCTAAAAAAATCCCAAAAGTGGAAAATGTATCGAGTGATAGAGTAATCGAAGAAATTATTTATGACTGTAAAAATGAAATTGAAGCAATATTCCCACCAACGGAAGGTTTTTTCTTTGGAAGTCAGGAAATAAATAATTGGTTTAAAGATAACGTTGAGTATAGTATAGATGTGATAGAAAATGCTTTGAAGGAATATGAAGAACACCCTAAAGTAAGTATGGATTTTTATTACCAAGCCTCTTGGTAATAGTTTCAATTAAGAAAATTTTTTAGGTGAATATAAAACAGCTCTACTAAAAAGATAGTGGGGCTGTTATTTTTTAAAAATAAATTTCTTTTTTACAAAATAAACCATTACCTTTGCACCATCATTCAACAAAAAAAAGATTATGAAGATTTTAATTGACAATGTACCCTTTGATTATTCCAACGGATGTTCTGTTTTGAAAATGAAAAACAATGAATGTCCCTTTGATGAACTGAAAAACGATTGGGATAACATTAAACCGTTAAGTTTCATCGAAATTTCAAAAATAAATAATTTAGAGCAACGTCGCGTTGCAATGAAGTATTTTGAATTGGAGAAACTAATTAACGAAGTGAATCCTACTTTAGTTGCATCTGAATCCCTTAATAAAAGTACTATTTGGATTGATGAGCAAGGGAAAGAAGTAAACCATTCATTCATTGATACCTATGAACTGTTTAGAGTTCCTATTAAAAATATAGAACCTGAAGCAGTTATACATTCTTGGCAAATTCAACATCATTACTATGTCCGTTTCAAAGATACTAGTACTAACAGGTTCTACTTTATTTGGGTAGATATTAACGACGTATTTAATACAAATAAACGTGATTATGGTTTAGAACCACATATCGGTTTTAAGGAAGAACTATTAAAGCATATTACCCCTTATGACTGTGTTGCTTGGACTTGTATGACAAATGTCCCTGAAGGTCAAATTGAAAAAATTATTAGACAAGGGGATTGTTTTTTGATAAAGATTACAAACATTAATTCTTTGCTAATAAACATCTCAAGACATTTAACTGGTAAAGAGTATAGGGAATTACTAGTAGCTGAAAGCTAAAAAACAATTCAAAGAACATTCTAACATTTAAACAATTTTATATGAAACAGAATAAACAAACATTATTGAAAGGTCAAAATAACCTGCATACGCTTTACGGAAATTTCAGTGTAACAACTGAAGACGAATATCAAAACATTGAAGTCAAGGAAACAAGTTTGCTGAAACATGAAGTTCCAAGCGGTGCTAAAGCTGAACATGAAACTTTAGAAGTTCAAACAGGCAACTGGGTAACTGGTAGACAAGTAGAATGGAACCCCTTTAATAGGGAAATATCTTTGGTCTGGGATTAAAAAAAGTTTTGTAAATTAAAATAAAACCGTTACCTTTGCAGTCTAATTTTTAACAATTTAAAAGCTATTCAAATGGCAAATCCTCTTATTCACTCACAAAGTTCTGTAAAACGCTGGGGAGGCAATGTATCTGACTACATACAAATACATGAATTAATTGATTCCCCGAAGGCTACAATGAATAACAATGCGTCAAGGGCATTAACTCATAACACATGGTTTGCCTACACTATTATACCAAAAATATTCGGATACAATATTAAAAATTCGGATGGGAAGAGCGTTGATACCGTTGATATTGCTATGTTGCATATCTTGGAGGACTTTAAGATGCGATTTTTGCCAACGCCACAAGACTACCTAAAACATTTACAAGTTCAATCTTGGATGTCAAACGGAGTTAAAATGATTGATAACCCTGAAAGCATTGAAACAGCAGACCTTTTTTTGGAGAAACTAAGAAAAGAAAGAGAAGGTATTGTTTCTTAAAATTATTTTTGTACTTTTGCCACATCATTCAACTAAATAAAAAAAATGACACAAGAAGAAAAATTATTGCAACGCTGGAAAGAACTCAATGTTAAAAACGCTACTTTTGATTTTGATTGTGGCGGTGACAGTATGGGTGATACTGAACTCACAATTATAAATAATGATGAGGAACCAGTTGAGGACGAGAATTTTGAAAAGCTGTTAGAATCAGAAATTTACAGAAACGTGGAATTTTATGAAGCATCAGATGGACATTATATCGGTGAAAAAGGTACTGTTAACATCTATTTTGATGATGAATTGAAGGATTTAGTTTACAGTAAAATGAGCACAAGCGAATTAGAAGAACAGAAAACAATTACATTGCCTATTGAATTAACTGACAAGGAAGTTGATTTTTTAAACAACCATGTTTCTGTTATGCGCAATTTTTCTTGGTCTGGTGGTGAGGAAATTATTTACAAAAATGATTTTATTCTCACATCTGAATTAGAGGATATTCAAAAGGGAATTGAAGCAAAGTTTTTAGAAGTAATAGATAATGGAGATGAACTTGATATTGAAGATGATATACATTTTGATAGCCTTAGTTACAGTACTATACATCCAGACAAAGTAGTGATTGAGCCTATAAAGATTTATGAGAAGGATTCAAAGTTTTATATTGATTTATATGTTAGTTATTCTTATACTGTTTTTGATGAGTATTATTAATAACGTGCAGTAGAGATTAAATTGGTTTTTTTAGGTGGACGGCGAAAAATAGTTATCAAAAAATTTCGCCGTCCACCAAAAATAAATCCATCTTTATTTCCTATTATCAAAGATTAATCCTACCTTTGCAGTATCATTCAATAAATAAAAAAAACAATAACATGGAAAACAATTACCTTGAACAATTAAGCAAAGGGCAAATCAAATTAAAAGATATCCCCGTTGAACATCGCACACTTGAGCTTTGCGAAATCGCAGTTAAGAAAGATGGAATGGATTTATATTCCGTCCCTATTGAACTCCGTACCAAAGAGCTTTGCGAAATCGCAGTTAAAGAATTTGGTTGGGCTTTACAACATATCCCTACAGAACTTCGTACCAAAGAGCTTTGCGAAATCGCAGTTAAAAATTTTGGTTGGGCTTTACAACATGTCCCTACAGAACTTCGCACACCTGAAATTTGCAAAAGCGCTGTTAACCAAGATGGTTGGGCTTTACAATTTGTTCCTATTGAACTTCACACACCTGAACTTTGCAAAATCGCTGTTAAAAGTTATGGTAGGGCTTTAGAGTTTATTCCTATTGAGCTTCGTACTAAAGAGCTTTGCAAAATGGCAGTTAAAGATTTTGGTGAGAATTTACAATATGTTCCTGTTGAGCTTCGCACTAAAGAGCTTTGTGAAATTGCTGTTAAAAATTTTGGTTGGGCTTTACAACATGTCCCTACAGAACTTCACACACCTGAAATTTGCAAAAGTGCTGTTAACCAAGATGGTAGGTCTTTACAATTTGTTCCTATTGAACTTCGTACAGCTGAACTTTGCGAAATGGCTGTTAAGAAAGATGGTTGGGCTTTAGAATTTGTTCCCGTTGAGCTCCGTACCAAAGAGCTTTGTGAAATCGCGATCAAAAAAAACGGTGGAGCTTTAGAACATGTCCCTATTGAACTTCGCACAGCTGAACTTTGCAAAATTGCCGTTAAAAATTTTGGCTACGCTTTAGATTTTGTCCCTGTTGAACTTCGCACAGCTGAACTTTGCGAAATGGCTGTTAAAGATATGGGTTGGGCTTTAAAATATGTCCCCTTTAATCTTCGCACAAAAGAGCTTTGCGAAATGGCTGTTAAAAGTTTTGGTTGGGCTTTAGAATATGTCCCTATTGAACTTCGCACAGCTGAACTTTGTGAAATTGCTGTTAAACAATATTCTGGAGCTTTAGAATATGTTCCCGAACATATTAAGACAGATGAATTTTTAAGTAAATTTAATTAAAAGATAACAACATGGAAAATAATTACCTCGAACAACTAAGCAAAGGGCAAATCAAATTAAAAGATATCCCTGTTGAACATCGCACACCTGAACTTTGCGAAGCAGCTGTTAAACTTTCTGGAATAGCTTTACACTCCGTCCCTATTGAGCTTCTAACAAAAGAGCTTTGCGAAATGGCTGTTAAGAAAGATGGTTGGGTTTTACAATATGTTCCCATTGAACTTCGCACCAAAGAGCTTTGCAAAATGTGTGTTAAAAAATTTGGTTGGGCTTTAGGATATGTCCCTGTTGAGCTTCGCACCAAAGAGCTTTGCAAAATGGCAATTAAAGATTTTGGTGAGAATTTACAATATGTTCCTGTTGAACATCGCACACCTGAACTTTGCGAAATGGCTGTTAAGAAAGATGGAATGGCTTTATATTCCGTCCCTATTGAGCTTCGCACCAAAGAGTTTTATGAAATGGCTATTAAGGTAAATGGCGGGGCTTTAAAATATGTTCCTGTTGAACATCGCACACCTGAACTTTGCGAAATGGCTGTTAAGAAAGATGGAATGGCTTTATATTCCGTCCCTATTGAGCTTCGCACCAAAGAGCTTTGCGAAATGTGTGTTAAAAAATTTGGTTGGGCTTTAGGATATGTTCCTGTTGAGCTTCGCACACCTGAACTCCTTAAAATCGCTGTTAAGGGAAATGGTTTGGCTTTAAAATTTGTTCCAGTTAAATATCGCACACCTGAACTTTGTAAAATCGCTGTTAAGGGAAACGGTTTGGCTTTAGAATATGTCCCTATTGAACTTCGCACACCTAAACTTTGCGAAATCGCTGTTAAGATAGATGATTCTGCTTTACAATTTGTCCCAATTGAGCTTCGGACCAAAGAGCTTTGCGAAAGTGCTGTTAAGGAAGATGGTATAGCTTTAGTTTATGTTCCAGATCATATCAAGACAGTTGAATTTTTAAGTAAATTTAATTTGGTTAATTGAAACTAATATTGTACCTTTGCAGTATCATTCACAAACATCTAAATTTAAAGTTATGAAACAAATTCTCTTTATTCTATTCCTTGCTCTTTTTTCAACTGCTTCTTTTGGGCAAATCCAAAACAATGTAATCAAAGTAATGGGTGGAAACCGTTGGTTACAAGGGTACAGTGAAAAACCTGACAGCCAAATTAAAGGCGAAAACATACTATATTATGAAACTTTGATATTAGGGGAAAAAGGAAATTCATTTTTCTTTAAACTTACAGTTGTTTCAGAAGATCCCCTAACTAAAGAAGTAGTAGCTAAAAGTTTTATTCATTATCCATCTTTTGCTAATTACGATCAAGAAAACAAGAAACTAAGTTTTAGGATTAATGACACTGAACTTATTATTCTTTCTGACTTAATTAATACTCCTGAAGATTAATGGTGTGGACGGCGAAATTAAAACCCCTTCGGATATATGTCCGAGGGGGTTTAATAATTACAAATTATTTAAGTTTTTATTGTAAAAACACACATTTTTTTAAAAGTTTTCTTATATTTACATCATAATTTATGCAATACAAATCATACAAAATAAGATTGGAACCAAATAATAAACAAGAAACCTTGTTTAATAAACATGCTGGGGTCGCCCGTCATGCTTATAATGTTGGTTTGGCTTATTCAAATGATTATTATGAATTGAATAAAAAAACACCAAGTGCCATTGATCTTCATAAATGGTTGGTTGCAACCATAAAAAAAGATAACCCTTGGTATTATGAGGTTTCAAAATGCGCTCCGCAAAAGGCTTTAATAGACTTGGAGGCCGCTTTTAAAAACTTCTATCGCTTGCAAAAGAAAAACAGTTACAAATTAAAAGATAAAAAAGGTCGCTTACAGGGTTTACCAAAATTCAAAAAAAAAGGCGTTAGGGACAAATTTTATCTTGAAGGTAAAGTAAGAATTGAAAACAACAAAATAAAATTACCTAGAATCGGTTGGGTTAAATTGTCTGAAAACATATCTGCAACAGCAATAAAAAATTGTACCGTTAGCAGAGTAGCAAACGAATGGTTTGTATCATTCAAAACAGAATATACCCCAACAACAACCCCTAAAAAATTCAAATCGGTTGGAGTGGATTTAGGGGTTAAAACACTTGCAACATTAAGCAATGGTGAAACATTCCAAAACTTAACCCCGTACAAAAAAGCAAAAAGTAAATTAAGAAAGCAACAGAAAGAAGTTAGTAGAAGATTTGTAAGAGGTGCCAAAAGCCAAAGCAACAATTACAAAAAGTCTGTACTAAAACTTGCAAAAACACATGCCAAGGTAGCAAATGTGAGGAAAGATTCCTTACATAAACTAACCACATACTTGTCAAAGAACTTTGAAACAGTTGTTATCGAAGATCTGAAACCAAAAAATATGGTTAAAAATCATAATTTGGCTTCAGCAATCCTCGATGGAGGTTTTTTTGAGTTCAAAAGGCAACTGTTATACAAAAAACAGTGGTATGGTGGTTCGATTATAATTGCAAACACCTTTTTTCCAAGTTCAAAACTTTGTTCTTGTTGCGGAAACAAAAAAGAAAAGTTAAAACTTTCTGAAAGAGAATACACTTGTTACAATTGCGCTGTCACTTTAGACAGGGATTTAAACGCGAGTGTCAATCTAAATAATTTGGCGGTGAGCTTCACCGCAACAGCCTTTGGAGATGAGAGTACAGGTTCGTTCGAACTTCAGCTCGTCGATGAATTAGGAATCAAACATCAAATGTTTACATTTGTGTAAGTTTTGAAGAGCGGACAGCTAAACTGAACGACCTTTAACATTTTATTAACTAAAATAATTTTAAAAAAGGGTTGTGAATTCAATGAAATGTACTATCTTTGCACTATCAAAATTTTTCACTTAAACGTATTGTATTATGGCTCATAATTTGTCTTTTGAAAAAAACGTCAACGGGGATTTTGTTTCAAAAAATCTTAAGCCGTGGCACGGTTTTGGAACGATCATGCAGGAAAAAGTATCTTTTCAAGATGCCTTAACCTACGGTGGTCTGGATTACACAGTTGAAAAAAGCCCTAACATCCACAGAATGAATGATCTGGAAATTGTTTCAGAAAGTTCTTTCTTTACTTGGAGAACGGACACAAAAAAAGTTCTTGGAGTAGTTGGGGATCGGTACACACCAGTACAAAACACAGATGCACTTTCGATTGTGGAACAGTTTCCATACCAAATTGAAACGGCTGGAGTGTTAAAAAATGGTGCAATTTGTTTTGTTTGCATGAAGTCAGATAAACAAATTGTGGTAAAAGGTAAGGACATGACCGAAATGTATTTACTGTTTACCAATTCTTTTGACGGTACAACGCCTATCAGTGTTTTATTTACACCGATTCGAGTGGTTTGTAATAACACTTTAACGGCAGCCATTAGGGGAGCAGCAGAAAAATACACTTTCCGTCACACGGCATCAGCAACGGAAAAAGTACGGGAGTTTGCAAAAGTTATGGGATTATTGGAAAACAATGTTACAATGTTGGACAAAGTTTTTAACGTTGTGGCTGAAAAACAAATTAATCCATTGGATTTTATGAGCCATGTATTTTTGACAAAGGATCAAATTACGGCCATTGCAGCGGGACGACTAACAGACGGCAAAGGGGATTCAATTATTTCCACGCGGAAAAAAAACATCATGATTGAAGCCCTAAAATATTATGAAACGGGAGCAGGACAGCCAGAATGGAAGGGAACAGCGTGGGGAGCTTTTAATGCTGTTACAGGCTACATGGGAACAAAAGACTTTGAAGGTGGCGAAGATCAAATGCTTTCAGTTGTTTTTAATGCGAATTATAAAGCAACAACAGACAAAGCAATGGAATTAGCCCTAAACGGTGTGCCTACTTCATTGCCAGTTATGGAAACACTATTGTTTAACTAAAATCAAAAGCCGTGGCCTAAATATAGGTCACGGCTTTTTTTTAAAATAAATTTATACAACTATTGCAAATGTCAATTATTCAGCTTACCTTTGCACTATCAAAATTGTTTATTAGTAATATTTATAAATAAAAAAAAAAAAATACAATATAAAAAATAAACTATCAGAATTAAAACAGATTATCAAATCTGTAATTAAAGAAGAAAAAGAAAAATCTAAAAATAATCTTTTCGAGTCTTCTTTATCTCGAATTTGGCAACACATTGAAAATGGCGATACCTTTGGTGTTGTTTCTGCTTATAAATCAGAGCTAAGTGAAGTTGAAAATAAACAACGACATAAAGAATTGGCTTCTGATATTAGAAGTATGGGATATGGTTTTATAGAACAAAAATCTGTTTATACTTATTTTGATGATGAAGAAGGTGTCCCAATGGAGGAAAAATCTTATTTTATACCTAAAATCAGCCTTAAAGATATTTTAACTTTGGGTGCAAATTACGAACAAGAGTCAATAATTTTTAAAGATGATTCTAAATTTGCTCTTATTGACGTTAACAATAAATCTACCTTAATGAATTTCGCTAAGGGAGGCAGAGGGGATTCTTTGACGTTTGACGAAAATGTTTTAAAGTATGCCAACTCACAACTTGTAAAATCAAACAAAAATTCAAGAAAATCTTTTGCCTTTAAAGGTAAAGATGATGATATTGTAATGGATTCATTACAAGAACACATCATTCCATCAAAAACACAAATAATGATAGAAGCCGCAAATAAGAGAAAAGTTCATTCTAAATGGATTAAAATAGCTTAATAAGGTTTTTATTCAAATTAAAAACCCCTCGGATATATTTTCGAGGGGTTTTTTTTTAATGATATAAAATAAATTTATACAACTATTGCAAATGTCAGTTATTCAGCTTATCTTTGCACTATTATTTCACTAAACAATTAAAATACAATGGGATTTTTTTCTTGGAAAACAAGCGATACAAAAAAAAGTATTGCAAACGTTTATTCTGTTATGCCTACTTTTAAGGTATCCATGATTACCCGCAACGGCTTAAGGTTTGACGAAAACGAGTATGAAGGCTACGGAGAATTCGGTGGTAAAGATATCTATGAATTGATAGCTGAAATGAACGGAAAACAAAACAGATACGAAGGTATTGACCTTGTTTTTGCTAACGACAACAGGATGGGTTCTTTTGAAGTAGCAGCGGCAAACGGTGTTATTTTACCTAAATTGGTGGAAGATCCAAACGTCGATTTTGATTCAGTTCCTTATCCAGAAAATTGTCCTGAACAGGGCTATTTTTACTATTAAAATAGAATAGTAGTTGGCCACAAGATTTTTTATAAATTTATTTTAAAAGGTTTTGTGGTCTCAACTATTATTTATACCTTTGCAGTATCATTCACTAAAAAAAATAAAATAATGAGCTATTCAATTTTGTATCGTGCTATTGCTATTAAGTCAGAAAAAAATCCTAATCGTTTTTTGATTATTAGCGAGTCGGGTGACAATAATGTTTATGACGCTTATAGTCCAAAAAAGCGTTCTCGTTGTTGGTCACATGATGTTTTTGCTCACAGGCAAAATTTTGATTTTTTGACGTGGGAGCAAATTGTACAGAATGTTTCTGAATTGGATTTTGAAAGCGGCTGTTATGCTGTTAGTGGTAAAAACAGAACTTTGAAGGACCATCTTTCTGTTTATCGACGTGCGGTTAAAAACGCTAAAACTTTGACGGAGTTAAAAGAGCTTAATTGTTCTTTTTATGTTAAATATTCTTTAGGTGGAAATATTGAACATTTTAATTTTAGTACAGAAAATGAATTGGAGGGGTTGGACGGCGAAATTAAGGACAAGGCAGGGTATAAATACATTAGTCCAGTTTGGATAAATTACAGTGCAATTATACCCAAAGTTAGCCGTAAAAGAGGTCCTAAAAAGCCTATTACCGATCCTTGCATGATTAGAATTGAAGGTAAGGGATATTTTTTGAGAAAATTAAAGTATGGTTTTAGGTACGCACTTTCACCTTGTGACCAAAATATCATTAGTCGTAAACGAGCGGTTAAATTAATTGAAACCGTTTTATCTGATTATAAGTGGGAAATTGTTTGATAGGGGGTTGGACGGCGAAATGTAGATTGGACAAATTTATTTTTCGCCGTCCACATTCGAAATATCAAAAATAATCCTTACCTTTGTACAAAATTATAAAACAATGACAAAAGAAGAAGTATCACAAAATCTTTGTTATTACGACAAAAGAAACCCCTATTCAGCTTATTCAGATCTCTTGTCAGATGAAGACATTGAAGCATACAAATTAGCAAGTCAAAAGTCTTGTTCATGCGATAATTGTTTTTATGGTAGGACAAAATTAGCTGAACATATTTTGGAATTGTCAAACTTATCTAGTACCTTTGTACAAAATTATAAAACAGACATCTAAAAATGAGACAAAAATCTTTTGTATTATTGGACAGAAACGGTAAAGAACAGCACAACGTTCCACGGGCTTGAAACAGTTACAATTTATTTAAACTTTAATTTACATATTTAAACATTTTTATTAATTTTTTTATAAGTTGTGTATATTTATATATATGGTAACAATAAAAGAAGCTAGTAAATTACTCGGTGTAACTCAAAAAACATTAAGACTTTGGGAAAAAGAAGGTAAAATCACCTCAAAAAGAACAGAAGGTGGGCACAGAAGATATGAAATATCTGATTTATTAAAAAACAATAAAGGTAAAGAATTAACTATTGTATATGCTAGAGTAAGTTCAATAGATCAAAAAGACGATCTAAAAAGACAAAAACTTGTGTTAGAAAGTTATTGTGCAAGTAAAGGCTATCAATATGAATTAATATCTGATTTAGGATCAGGATTAAACTATAAAAAAAAGGGACTATTAAGATTAATAAAACTAATTTGTAGTCATGAAGTTGATAGACTAGTTCTAACCCACAAAGACAGATTATTAAGATTTGGTAGTGAGCTTATTTTTTCACTTTGTGAGCATTTTGGAGTTGAAGTTATAATCATAAATAGAAGTGAAGATTCTTCATTTGAAGAAGATTTAACAAAAGATATTATGGATATAATAACTGTATTTTCAGCTAGAATGTATGGTAGTAGAAGCCATAAAAATAAACAGATTGTAGAGCAATTAAAAAACATAGCTAATAATGCAATATAAATCATATAAAATAAGACTGGAACCAAATAATAAACAAAAAACCTTGTTTAATAAACATGCTGGGGTCGCCCGTCATGCTTATAATGTTGGTTTGGCTTATTCAAATGATTATTATGAATTAAATAAAAAAACACCAAGTGCAATAGATCTTCATAAATGGTTGGTCGCAACCATAAAAAAAGATAATCCTTGGTATTATGAGGTTTCAAAGTGTGCTCCGCAACAGGCTTTAAGGAATTTGGATACAGCTTTTAAAAACTTCCATAGCTTGCAAAAGAAAAGCGGTTACAATTTAAAAGATAAAAAAGGTCGCTTGCAAGGATTACCGAAATTCAAAAAGAAAGGTATTAGGGATAAATTTTATCTTGAAGGGAACATAAGAATTGAAAACAATAAAATAAAATTACCAAAAATCGGTTGGATTAAATTATCTGAAAACATATCTGCAAATGAAATAAAAAATTGTACCGTTAGCAGAGTAGCAAACGAATGGTTCGTATCATTCAAAACAGAATACACCCCAACAACAACCCCTAAAAAATTCAAATCGGTTGGTGTGGATTTGGGGATTAAAACACTTGCAACATTAAGCAACGGTGAAACATTCCAAAACTTAACCCCGTATAAAAAAGCAAAGAGTAAATTAAGAAAGCAACAGAAAGAAGTTAGTAGAAGATTTGTAAGAGGTGCCAAAAACCAAAGCAACAATTACAAAAAGTCTGTACTAAAACTTGCAAAAACACATGCCAAGGTAGCAAATGTCAGGAAAGACTCCTTACATAAACTAACCACATACTTGTCAAAGAACTTTGAGACAGTTGTTATCGAAGATCTGAAACCAAAAAATATGGCTAAAAATCATAATTTGGCTTCAGCAATCCTCGATGGGGGATTTTTTGAATTCAAGAGACAACTGTTATACAAAAAACAATGGTATGGGGGTTCGATTATAATTGCAAACACCTTTTACCCAAGTTCAAAACTTTGTTCTTGTTGCGGAAACAAAAAAGAAAAGTTAAAACTTTCTGAAAGGAATTACACTTGTTACAATTGTGCTGTCACTTTAGACAGGGACTTAAACGCAAGTGTCAATCTAAATAATTTGGCGGTGAGCTTCACCGCAACAGCCTTTGGAGATGAGAGTACAGGTTCGTTCGAACTTCAGCTCGTCGATGAATTAGGAATCAAACATCAAATGTTTACATTTGTATAAGTTTTGAAGAGCGGCGCACGAGAATAGGAACGTTCTTGATACTAACTTTTCTGAAACACCTGAACATAAATGTGGACACGTGTTTAAAATGGATAATGGCAATTATTTTATCTATCCTAATAACAGGATTATATGGATGGATAAAGCATGGACATTTAATAGAATCCA
>Ga0255773_10003129_pt1 | contig 14954 bp, 17 predicted proteins | sample 011ome_17_FD_179971 | JGI IMG/M metagenome (GOLD analysis project Ga0255773, IMG submission 179971) | Coastal salt marsh microbial communities from the Groves Creek Marsh, Skidaway Island, Georgia - 011502XT metaG (version 2) | ecosystem: Environmental > Aquatic > Marine > Intertidal zone >...
AATGACAATGCAACACATAGACCTACTCAGTCAATTGTTAGTTGGTGAAGTTCCAATAAGACATAACCAACATCAAAGTAGATTGTATTTAGATATGGATTTTACGAATGATGTCGCAGAAGGTGAGTATATTATAATAGAATGTTTTAGACAATTAGACCCAGCCACATTTACTTCTCTTTATAATGATATGTATTTTAAAAGATATGCGACCGCACTAATTAAAAAACAATGGGGTAATAACTTACTAAAATTTAGAGGTATGCAGATGTTAGGTGGAGTTGAAATAAACGGAGAAGTTATTTTAAACGAAGCGAAAGAGGAAATTCAAAAACTAGAAGAAGAAATAAAACTTGCATTTGATTTACCACCAATGTATCAAATAGGATAGTATTTAATAATGCCGACAAATGTATTTTTTGACACAGGAACTAAAAATGAACAAGATTTGTATGAAGCGATTGCTATCGAACAAATTAAGATTCAAGGTCAAGAGGTATTTTATCTCCCAAGAAAACTTGTAGCAGAAGACAATCTTTTTACAGAAGACAGACTATCAACTTTTAATGACGCATATTTAATTGAAATGGTGTTCAATGAAACTGAGGGGTTTGGTGGTGAAAAAGAACTCATGGGTAAATTTGGTTTAGAGATGAGAGAGGAATGTTCTTTCACAGTCGCAAGAAGAAGATTTGAAGAACTTGTTTCAGTTGACGCAAACATTATTGAAAGTACAAGACCAAATGAAGGAGATTTAATTTATTTTCCAACTGCGAAAAAAATGTTTGAGATAACATTTGTTGACCATGATGACCCATTTTATCAAGTACAAAATAGACCTACATTTAAATTAAGTTGTAGAACATTTGAATACTCTAGTGAAGTTATTGATACTGATATCGCAGAGATTGACGCAATCGAAACATCATTTACTAGAGATGCGATGCAGTATCAGATTACTCTTGAACAGGCTGGAGCGATTACAAGTGAAATGGCATTAGAAGATGGAGACTTGTTATTACTTGATGGAACTAATGGCGTAGCAGCAGACGCAGGAGATAATGTTCTTTCTGAAACAGAATATCTATCTGGTTCTATACTCGCAGAAACAACTACAGGTACAAGACTTGATATCATAAACAATGGTGGACTATCATTTACAGAAGGTGAAAGAATTGTAGGCGCAACATCTGGAGCAATCGCATATGTTACAGACACATTAGACCCAATGGGTTATGATTTAATTACTGTTACTGAATTCTCAAAAGGTGAAATTATTACAGGACAAACAAGTCAAGTCACCGCAGAGATTAAAGAATTACTTGGAACAAAAGACTATATAGTTAAAGAGGATTATATTGTAGGTGACCAGTCAACTGATTACAACGCACAGAATGATTATTTGGATACTTTAGATGATAGTATTTTTGATTTTTCAGAAAGAAATCCTTTTGGGGACATAAACGAATAGGAGTGAATAAATTATGTTAGGACAACAATTTTATCATGAAACAATTAGAAAATTAGTAATCGCATTTGGTAGTTTATTTAATAATATTGTTTTAGTAAGAAAAAATAATAATGGAGTAATAACTCAAACTATGAAGGTGCCGTTGGCATATGGCCCAAAACAAAAGTTTCTTGCGAGATTAAGACAAGACCCAAACTTAGATAATAAAGTTTCAATTACATTACCAAGAATTAGTTTTGAAATTGGTGCTCTTAGTTATGACCCTACAAGAAAATTAAATCGTGTTCAAAAATTTAAAAAAACAAAAAGTGGAAGTAATAAACAATTAGATTCACAGTTTATGCCAGTTCCATATAACATTACATTTACATTATCTGTAATGTCGAAAAATAGTGATGACTCATTACAAATTGTAGAACAAATACTTCCATACTTTCAACCAGATTATACAATAACATTAAAAGATAATGTAGATATGGATACATCAAGAGATGTTCCAGTAATCTTAAATAATATAAGTTATGAAGATTCATACGAAGGTGATTTCGCTTCAAGAAGAGCGATAATATATACATTAGACTTTACATTAAAGTTTTATCTATACGGCCCTGTTACTTCATCTAATGTTATTAAAACTGTTCAAGTTGACCAGTATACAGATATGCCAGACAAGTCACCGAAAAGAGAACAAAGATATACTGTTACTCCAAATCCAACAAGCGCAGACGCAGATGATGACTTTGGATTTAATGAAACTACATCTTTCTTCCAAGACGCAAAAGAATTTAATCCAACAACTGGTGAAGATGAAGAATAATGACTGTTGTAGACAAAAAGATTAGTGAGGCACTCAACATTACTGAGGAGTTAGAGGAGACTGAAAGAAAAGTTATTCCTAGACCAAATGGTGATGATGAAAAAGAAGTTGACTATAAGTATAGTCGTGAAAACTTTTATAATCTAATTGAAAAAGGTCAAGACGCAATCGAAGGTATATTAGATGTTGCGAAACAATCAGACCACCCTAGAAGTTATGAAGTCGCAGGACAACTTATTAAAACTGTTTCTGAGGTTACAGAAAAATTAGTGGAACTACAAAACAATTATAAAAAATTAAAAGAAGTTCCAAGTAACGCACCGAAGAATGTAACTAACGCATTATTCGTTGGTTCAACTGCTGATTTACAAAAAGTTTTAAAAGGAAAAGGAGAAATCATTGACACCGACATTAGACAGTCAGACAGCGGAACTGACTAATTTTATACTGCCTTGGATTGGACTTTTAATCAGTGCGATAATCGCAATCATGTTTAAAGATTGGGCGAGTAGTCTTGCGAAAGGATTACAATTTAAATGGAATCCAGCATTTAACGAAGGTGATAAAGTTATCCTAGATGGGAATGAATCTGTTATTGTAAAGATAGGAGCAAAAGAAACAGTCTTTGGTGTATATTCAGAAAGAGGTTATACATGGAGATATGTTCCAAACGAAAGAATCGCTTTTCTTAAATTAGAAAAAGTAATCAACGCAGAGTTACACTTAGATAGTGATGAAGAAAAAGCGAGAAAGTTACAATCCTTAATTGATGGTTTACAGAACGAACAAATTAGTTCTAACAAAAATCTAGCCAACTCTAATAAAAAAGAGATTGAGGCACTAAAGAAAAGAAAATCCTAGTTTTAGACAAGGAGTTTTATAATGGGACAACCAACTGAAAATTATTTAAACAATCCTAATCTTAAAAAAGCGAATGTTTCTTTAAACTTTACAGAGGAACAACTTAAAGAGTATAAAAAATGTATGGACAATCCATTACATTTTATACAAAACTATGTTAAGATTGTTTCTTTAGATGAAGGTCTCATACCTTTTAAGATGTACAATTTTCAAAAAGAAATGATATCAACCTTTCATGATAATCGTTTTACAATTTGTAAATTACCAAGACAGTCTGGAAAATCTACAACTATGGTATCTTACTTGTTGTATTATGTTTTATTTAATCCAAGTGTAAGTGTTGCGATACTTGCGAACAAGGCGGCAACCGCAAGAGATATTCTTGGTAGATTACAACTTGCGTATGAAAACTTACCCAAGTGGTTACAACAAGGTGTTATGGAATGGAACAAAGGTAGTTTAACATTAGAGAATGGAAGTAAAATACTCGCGGCCTCAACCAGTGCGAGTGCTGTTAGAGGTGGAAGTTATAATATTATATTCTTAGATGAGTTTGCGTATGTTCCAACAAACATCGCAGAACAATTTTTTAGTTCTGTTTATCCTACAATATCATCTGGTAAAAACACAAAAGTTATAATAGTATCAACACCACATGGGATGAATATGTTCTATAAACTTTGGGTGGACGCAGAACAGAAAAGAAATAGTTATATACCAATAGATGTTCATTGGACAGAAGTACCTGGTAGAGATGAGAAATGGAAACAAGAAACAATTCAAAATACCTCAGAACAACAATTCGCAAGTGAGTTTGAATGTGAGTTCTTAGGTTCTATGAATACTTTGATTAGTTCAACAAAACTAAGACAACTTCCATATAAAAATCCAATGAAGAGTAACGCAGGTTTAGATATACATGAATATCCAGTAAAGAATCATACTTATGTTGTAGTCGCAGATGTATCGAGAGGTTTATCAAATGACTATTCTGCGTTTGTAGTATTTGATGTATCACAACTACCTTATCGTGTTGTCGCGAAGTTTAGAGATAATGAAATTAAACCAGTAATTTTTCCAACTAAAATTCACGAAATCGCAAAAGTTTATAATCAGGCGTATGTTCTTGTAGAGGTAAATGATATTGGTGACCAAGTCGCACACGCATTACAATATGATATGGAATATGATAATATGATGATGGCGGCGATGAGAGGTCGTTCTGGACAAATACTTGGTGGTGGATTTAGTGGTGGAAAGGCTCAACTCGGTGTAAGAACTACAAAAGCGGTAAAACGAATAGGATGTTCTCTATTTAAAACTATGGTGGAAAGTGAAAAAATTGTTATACCAGATTATGATATGGTAAATGAAATGTCTACCTTTATTAAACATGGAAATTCTTTTCAGGCGGATGAGGGATGTAATGATGACCTTGTTATGTGTGGAGTGTTATTCGCATGGGCGACTGGACAACAATATTTTACAGAACTTACTGATATTGATATGAAAAAACAAATGATACGAGAACAACAAGACCAGTTAGAACAAGATATGGCTCCATTTGGTTTTATTGATGATGGTCTTGATGACCCATTTGGTGAAACACTTGTAGATGAATATGGAACAAAGTGGAGTTCAGTAGTTAGAACTAAAGATTCTGACTGGTAATTATATAAACTCAATTAAATCATTATCAATCTTTAATAAACAATTCGCACATACTATTTTTGATTCACTAATCAATTTATTTACTTGTTGTTGACTTGATTCATTTAGTCCTTTTCTTTTAGATAGTTTTCTTATTTCTTTATCGTGTGGATGAAACTTTAGACAAACTGTTTCAGACTCTCCACAATGTAAACAAGATTCATTTTCAAGTATCTTATTTAACCATTGTACTCTTTTATAATAGTTTCTTCTTGCGACTTTCTTAATAGTTTCCTTGTATTTATCATAATGTTTATTAGTCATATCATTATTTATATGTGAAAACACATATAAAAGAGGGTTTTTAGAAATAGTCTTTTTATAAATATTATAATAAACCGAATGGATTTTATGAAAAAAAATACATAAAGGAGAAAACTTATGGGATTTTTAGTTTCGCCTGGTGTACAGGTAAACGAAATCGACCTTACTAATATTGTTCCCGCTGTCGCAACATCTATTGCTGGAATTTCATTACCAGCAGAGAAAGGCCCAGTATCAGAAATTACTTCTATTGGTTCAGAAACAGAACTTATAGATATTTTTGGTAAACCAAATTCAAATAACTTTGAACAATGGTTTTGTGCTGCTAACTTCTTAGGATACGGAAACGCATTAAGAGTAGTTAGACCTCAAAGTGGTCTTTTAAACGCAACTGTTAGTGGTAGTGGAGTCCTTATCAAAAATGATGATGACTGGACAAACAATTACGCAAGTGGACAAGGTTCACACCAAGAATGGTCAGCAAGAACCGCTGGTACATGGGGTAACTCATTAGGAGTTTCTATATGTGCGAGTGCTACTGCATATGAACAAAACTTAGGTTCATCTAACCAAACAGTTGGTGAAGACGCAAAGGGTGCAACTGTCATTAAAGTTGATGATGGTACAGCATTCCAAGTGGGTGACCTTATTTCATTCTCAAGCGCAGATGCTTCTTCAGACTCTACTCTTTTCGCTTTTAATGCTAATGATGAAGGTAACGAGTATGAAATTACTGCAATTAACACTCATGACTTAACAGTTAGATTAAAAGATGACCCAGAAGCGAAAGGTGTACAAGCAATTATACCAGACAATAGCTTTATTCGCAGAAGATGGAGATTCTACGATTTAGTAGATGGGGCGCCTGGACAAACAGATTGGTCAAAACAAAATGGTCGTGCCACTAATGATGAAGTTCATATTGTTGTATATGATACAACAGGAGACCTTAGTGGAAACGATATAGATACTGCTGGAAACAGAACAAGTGCTGTTCTTGAAGTCTATAAAGGACTATCAAAAAATCCAGTAGCAAAAAATTCAACAGGAGCATCCAATTACTATGTGGATGTAATCTTTCAACAATCAAAACAAATTCTTTGGGGAGACCACACAAGTAGTGGAACTAACTGGGGTACAGATACAACTTCATCAATGGATAGTATCACAGCTCCTATAGTTGATACACTTAGTGGTGGTACAGATGATTATTCTGTTACAGTTGCAGAACATCAAACAGCATACGAAGAATTTAAAGATTCTGAAACTGTTGATATAAACTTAATTATCGGTGGTAAAACACCAGATAGTGCCTCAGATGGTGATACATATGGTACAATGTTAATAGACATTGCGGAAGGAAGAAAAGATTGTGTCGCATTTATTTCACCTGCAAGTGCAGATGTAGTAGGTGTCACAAGTTCGGTGTCACAAACAGCGAATGTAAAGAATTACTTTGATTCACTACCTTCATCATCTTATGTTGTCTTTGATAGTGGTTACAAATATCAATATGATAAATTTAACGATGTATATCGTTTTGTTCCACTAAATGGAGACATCGCAGGTTTATGTGCTCGAACAGACTTTGTTGCAGACACATGGTTCTCACCAGCTGGTTACAACAGAGGACAAATTAGAGGAGCAGTTAAACTCGCATACAATCCAACACAATCACAAAGAGATGAACTTTACAGAGCGAGAGTTAACCCAGTTGTTAATTTTCCTGGTCAAGGTGTAGTCCTCTTTGGTGATAAAACTGGATTAACAAAACCAAGTGCATTTGATAGAATCAATGTTAGAAGATTGTTTATCACTCTTGAAAAAGCAATCGCTACCGCAGCAAAGTTTCAACTCTTTGAATTCAATGATGAATTCACAAGAGCACAATTTAGAAACCTTGTAGAACCATTCCTAAGAGATGTACAGGGTAGAAGAGGTATAACAGACTTTAGTGTAGTTTGTGACGCTTCAAATAACACAGGAGAAGTCGTTGATAGAAATGAGTTTGTTGCAGATATCTTCATCAAACCATCTCGTTCAATTAACTTCATTACACTAAATTTCATTGCAACAAGAACTGGAGTCGCCTTCAGTGAGATTGCAGGATAGGGGGAGATAGACAATGCCAACATTAGATGATTTTAAAGCTCAACTTATTGGTGGTGGAGCAAGAAACAATCAGTTTCGTGTAACACTAACGCCTCCTTCTGGAATCGCAATAGGTTTAGATGTAAGAAGAACTTCCTTCTTAATCAAAGCGGCAAACTTACCAACACAAACTATACCAGAAATACAGGTACAGTTTAGAGGAAGAAGTTTATATATCGCAGGTGATAGAGATACTTTCGAAACATGGGAGACAACTATCATTAATGATACAGACTTCATGGTAAGAAACGCATTTGAAAGATGGATGAACGGGATTAATGACCTCGCATTAAATACAGGTGTTATTAATGTCGCAGATTATCAAACTGACGCAACAGTTGAACAACTTGACAGAGATGATACTGTGTTAAAAACATATCTATTCAGAGGTATCTGGCCGCAATCATTAGGACAGATAGATTTGAGTTATGATACTCCAAACCAGTTAGAAGAATTTACTTGTACTTGGAGATATCAACACTTTGAAGCTTCTGGAGTAAACTTCTAATTTAATCGTACTAAATAGTCGTATAGATTAGAAGGCAGGTATTATAACATGGCAGAACTCTTTGGGTTCAAGATTACAAGAGTTAACGATAAGAGTGGGAACAGCGATACATTAACTGTTCCCACTGCAGATGATGGAACTACCGAGATTGCAGGTGGTGGTCATTATGCTTCGGTACTCGACTTAGATGGTAAAACCAAATCAGAAGCGGATTTAATTCGTAGATATAGAGACATCGCACAACAACCAGAATGTGATAGTGCGGTTGAAGATATCGTAAACGAAGCGATTGTTTCTGATGAGAGAGACCAATCAATTCAAGTAGTCTTGGAAAGGTTACCTTTTAAAGAAACAGTAAAAACAAAAATTAGAGAAGAATTTAATGAAGTTCTTCGTTTATTAGATTTTGATACAAAAGGACATGATATATTCAGAAGATGGTATATCGATGGAAGAATTTATTATCAAAAAATAATAGACAAATCAAATCCTAAATTAGGAATAACAGAACTTCGATATATTGACTCAAACAAAATTAGAAAAGTTAGAGAAGTAAACAGGGATAGAGATAAAAGTACTGGTATAGATATTGTTAAAAATGTTAACGATTATTATATCTATAACGAAAGAGGACTTGGGCCTGGAACTTCACAAGGTGTAAGAATCACTTCAGATTCAATCGCATATTGCGCTTCTGGACTGATTGACCAAAACTCTGGTAAAGTATTATCACATTTACACAAAGCGATTAAACCTGTTAATCAACTTAGAATGATTGAAGACTCTCTTGTTATTTACAGAATATCAAGAGCACCAGAAAGAAGAATATTCTATATTGATGTAGGAAATTTACCAAAAATAAAAGCAGAACAATATCTTCGTGATGTTATGAATCGTTACAGAAACAAACTTGTGTATGACGCAAGTACTGGAGAGATTCGTGATGATAGAAATCATATGTCAATGTTAGAAGATTTTTGGTTACCAAGAAGAGAAGGTGGTAGAGGTACAGAGATTACAACTTTACCAGGTGGAGCGAATCTTGGTGAGATTGAAGATATTAAATATTTTCAAAAGAAATTATATCGTTCATTAAATGTTCCAGTATCAAGACTTACAGAAGAATCACCGGGCACTGTTGTCGGTATGGGTAGGTCAACTGAGGTAACAAGAGATGAACTTAAATTTACAAAGTTTGTTCAAAGATTAAGAAAAAGATTTACCGCATTATTCTTAGACATTTTAAGAACTCAATTACTTTTAAAAGGTGTCATGAATGATGAAGATTGGTACAATATCAAACAACACATACAGTTTGATTTCTTACGAGATGGACATTTCGCAGAACTAAAACACGCAGAATTACTAGAAGGAAGATTAAATACTCTGGATAGAATTCAATCATACATTGGAACATTCTATAGTAAAGAATATGTACAAAAGTATGTTCTTAGATTAACAGACGCAGAAATCTCTACAATGAATGATGAGATACAAAAAGAAACAGGTGAAGGTGATGTCACAGTTCCAGATGAATCAGATGGTGTAACAAGATACCCACAAACTGGTGGTGGCGACCAAGTTGATTTTAACTCCATGAATAATGGTGAAGGAGATGAAGAATAATGAGTGAACACGCAGAAAAAATAGTTAACGCAATAGCGAAAGGAAATAATATAGAGGCTGAGGACGCATTCAAAGATGCAATGACACAAAATGTCGCAGACGCATTAGAAACTAGAAAACAAGATGTATCAAAGACTTTTGTATCAAGTCCACAGTCAAAAGAAAATACAGATGAATCAGAAGAAGTTTAGTGATTTCTACTCTCAAGTACAAGAGAGAGATGAACACAAAAAAAGTAAGGAATATAAAAAACTTTCTCCAAAAATGAAGAAAGCTGTGGATGATATTTTTAAAAAAATGGATGCTAAACCACAAAATTTCCTAAATACTTTTGATAAGTCAATAAAAGATAGCGCAAAAAGATTCGGAGTTCAAACAAAAGAACTCATGAAATATTTTGAAAGAGAAATGTTATCAATAATGTAAGGATAGGATAAAAACATGGCATACACAAAGACAACATTATATGACAAGGATTTAGAGGCAGCATTTTTAATAGAAGCACCTGGCGCAGAAAGTAAGGCGCAGATTGTCGATGCATCCGCATTAGATGGAAACGCGGCATCTGGAACAGAGGTTTTAGACCTTGTAGGAATTAAATGGAATTCTGCTGCCGCAGGTACTTCAATACAATTACATTTTGACGCAACCACAGATGACAATATTATAACAGTGTATGGTAGTGGTGAATTAGGGTTTGGAAGAGACAACACTATGTTCAAATTTAACAATCCTAAATCTTCTGGTTATAATGGTGACATTCTCGCGACAACAAGCGCAGCATGTAATTTTATAATATTAGTTAGAAAAAGAGAAGGATATACTGGTATAGACTACACAGCATAGGAGAAAACAATGAAAGAGAGTTTAAAGTTATTTTCAGAACAAGTTGAGGAAGTCGAATACATCACCGAAGAAAAAGAAAATGGTGAGAAAGAGTATAAAATAAAAGGTATATTCATGCAGGCTGATATTAAAAACAGGAATGGTAGAATATATCCAATGGATATTCTACAGAAAGAAGTTGCTCAGTACAACAGGAATTTTACTGAACAAAAAAGAGCATTCGGTGAACTTGGACACCCAGATGGCCCGACAGTTAATCTTGAAAGGGTTTCACATATGATTACAGCTTTGTACAAAGATGGAAAAAATTTCATCGGCGAAGCGAAGATTATGGACACACCAATGGGGAAAATAGTTAAATCGTTGATGGATGAAGGTGCTAAACTAGGAGTATCAAGTCGTGGACTTGGTTCTCTCGAACAAAAAAACGGTGCATCTTATGTAAAAGATGACTTTTATCTCGCAACCGCCGCAGATATAGTCGCAGACCCATCTGCACCAAACGCCTTTGTAGAAGGTATTATGGAAGGTAAAGAATGGGTATGGGATAATGGTATTATCAAAGAAGCGGAAATAGCAGAGATGAAAAGGAATGTGGAAAAAGCAATCCGTTCAAGAGAGGCGAAAGTTCTAAGTTTAGAATTTGCAAAGTTTCTCAAAAAATTATAATTTTATAAATATTAATATAAAAATAACAAAAGGAGATATCCGATGTCAGAAATAGACAAAACAATCGAGGAACTAGAGGCCGAAGTTATGGCAGAACTTCAAGAAGAAGAAGTTGTTTCTGAAGGAGCTCATGACGCTCCAAAGAAAAATGCTGCAAAAGGCGACCCAGCTCCAAAGATGGACAAAGATGTAGAAGACTTAGGTAAAGCTATAACATCCCCAACAGACGCTAAATCTGCAAGTGCAAAAGCAGCAGATAGTGCAAAACCAGCTTCTGGTGACCCAGCGCAGAAAGACGCTGAACCAGGTGATAAAGAAGCCGAAATGCTAAAAGCGATGTATAAGAAAATGGAAGGGATGCATGGTAAAGACCTAAAAGCGATGTATAACCAAATGATGGGAATGCATGAAGGTGCTCATGAAGAAGATGAAGAGGAAGATGAGGAAACTGCAGAAATGAAAGCACTGAAGAAGGAGAAAAAAGAAGCTAGAATTAAAGAAATCAATGTAAAAGAAGATGTTGAAGCTTTAATCTCTAACGATGATAATCTTTCTGAAGAATTCAAAACTAAAGCAGCGACAATATTCGAGGCAGCAGTAAAATCCAAAGTCAGAGGCGAAATCGACAGATTAGATGAAGAGTACGATAAAGAACTTTCCGAAAAAACCGAAGAAATCAAAAGCGAGTTAGTAGAAAAAATCGATTCTTACTTAGCATATGTTACTGAAGAATGGATGAAAGAAAACGAACTAGCGATTGAAAGAGGTTTAAAAGGTGAAATCGCAGAGGACTTCATTAGTGGACTAAAACAATTGTTTGAAGACCATTATGTAGATGTCCCAGAAGAAAAGTACGATGTATTAGACGGCCAATCTAAAAAAATTGAAGAATTAGAAGAAAAACTAAATGATTCAATCGAGAAGAATAAAGAACTTCACGAACAAATTGGTGGTTTAACAAAGGATTCTATCATAAATGAGGTATCAGAAGATTTAACTGATTTAGAGATAGAAAAGTTCAGAGGGTTAATCGAGGATGTAGATTACTCAGATGCTGATAGTTACAAAGAAAAATTATCAACATTAAAAGAATCTTATTTCCCAAAACAACAACCAGTGAACGAACAAAGCACTGAAGAACAGGGTGAATCAGATGTTGTTGAAACATCAGATTCGATGGCAAAATATTTAGAAGCTATCAGCAAAACCCATAACCGTGCGAAAAACTAATATTATTAATGGGTAAAATGATACAAAATATAAATATTATAAACATTAAAAAGGAGAAAAGATAAATGTTTCAATCTAACAATTTACAAGAAAAGTGGCAACCAGTTCTTGAACACTCTGATTTACCAGAAATCAAAGATAGTTACAGAAGAGCGGTTACTACAGTTATCTTGGAAAACCAAGAAAAAGCATTAAGAGAAGATAGAAACTTCCTTTCAGAAGCCGCACCTGTTAACTCAACTGGTGGACAGGTTGATAATTGGGAGCCTATTTTAATCTCTTTAGTTAGAAGAGCAATGCCTAATCTTATCGCATATGATATCTGTGGTGTTCAGCCAATGACTGGCCCAACAGGTCTTATCTTCGCGATGAGAAGTAGAGAAGCCGCACAAAACGGCGATGAAGCTCTTGTAAACGAAGCGCAGAGTTCATTCTCAGCAAACGATGCTGCAGGAGACTTAGTCACACCTACTACAGGTCATGACGCAACTAACCCTGCGACACTAAACGATTCACCATCAGCAGGTAACTACGCTGCACAAGGTGGTTTAACAACTGCAAATGGTGAGACATTAGGAGACGCAGCAGCAAACTCTTTCGCAGAAATGGCTTTCTCAATCGAGAAACAAACTGTTACTGCTAAAACAAGAGCTTTAAAAGCTGAGTATTCAATGGAACTCGCACAAGACTTAAAAGCAATTCATGGTCTTGACGCAGAAACTGAACTTGCAAATATTCTCTCTGCAGAAATTCTTGCAGAAATAAACAGAGAAGTTGTAAGAACAATCTATGTTGTAGCAAAGAAAGGTGCTCAAGTAAATACAACAACAGCTGGTATTTTTGACTTAGACACAGACTCAAATGGTCGTTGGTCAGTTGAAAAATTCAAAGGGTTGTTGTTCTCAATTGAAAGAGACGCCAACGCTATTGGTCAACAAACAAGAAGAGGAAAAGGTAACATGATTATCTGTTCCGCAGATGTTGCATCAGCACTTCAAATGGCTGGAGTACTTGATTACACACCTGCATTATCTACAAATCTAAATGTTGATGACACTGCAAATACATTCGCAGGTACATTAAACGGAAGATATAAAGTTTATGTTGACCCATATTCTGCAAATGTCGCTGCTAGTCAGTACTATGTTGTAGGATATAAAGGTTCAAGTCCATATGACGCAGGAATTTTCTATTGTCCATATGTTCCACTACAAATGGTGAGAGCAGTTGGCGAAAGCACATTCCAACCGAAAATTGGATTTAAAACAAGATATGGTATTACAGGTAACCCATTCGCAAGTGGTGTATTAGCATCTGGAACTGCAGCTGGTGACTTAGGTGCACTAGACGCAAACGATAATGTATACTACAGAAGAGTTAAAGTTACTAACTTAATGTAATACAGTTCTTGAACTTCGGTTTATGACCGCAAGTCAATTCTTTAGAGGGGAGTTTTTACTCCCCTTTTTTTGTATAAATAGTATCATGGAGTAAACTATATGTCTATACAAAAAGTTTCAAAAGTCCTAACAGAAGACGCTATTAATGATAACATTCCTCTCGCTTGGGTTTCGTTTAAAGGAACAAGTACAGTTACTATTGAGGATGATTTCAATGTTTCATCTATTACAGATAATGCTGCAGGTGATTACACAGTAAACTTTACAAGTAATCTTCCAAATGATGATTATTGCTGTGTTGGAATGTCTATGCGAGACAGTGATAATATTTCTGCATTATGTATGAAAGGAGATGCAAACCCAGCAAGTTATAAAAGAGTTGAATCAGTTAGATTATCGAATAGAGATAATGCAAATAGTTCAGTAGATTGTGCTAATGCCTCAATCGCTTGTTTTAGTACATCATAAGAGGAATATTTAAATTATGTCAAAAGTTATTATTTACAATCAAGAAGATGGAATCATGGCAATATGTGTACCAGCACGAAATTCTGGATTAACAGTAGAACAAATCGCAGAAAAAGATTGTCCAGCCGGTGCAAGAGTCATTGATAGAACAGACCTCGATTCTCTTGATAAAGAATTTAGAAATGCTTGGGTATGTGATACAGATATGAATCCAGTAATAGATATGCCAAAGGCCAAAGATATTTGGAGAGAAAAAATAAGAAAAGCAAGAAAAACGAAATTAGAAGAATTAGATATAGAATATATGAAAGCACAAGAAACGGGAAGTGATACCTCTGCGATAATAACAAAGAAAAATAAATTAAGAGATTTTCCAGCCAAATCAGAAATAAATGCGGCTAGTAATGTAACAGAATTAAAAGCAGTTTGGGATAGTGATTTAGGAGATAAGTAGTGGCATTAACAAAGGTTAAACAACGAGCATCTGGTGCAAGTAGATTTGTCTACACAGCGACCGCAGGACAAACAACATTTAGTGGCGCAGATGATAATTCACAAACATTATCATATGATATAGGATTTGTAGATGTATATCTAAATGGTGTTAAAATGGTTAATGGTACAGATGTTACAGTTAACAATGGTACTTCGGTAGTATTCGCATCTGGTGTAGCTTTAAATGATATAGTTGATATAAACACATTTGGAACATTTGACCTTGCGTCTTTTGATACTTCATCAATTACTTCTGGTACATTAAACACCGCTCGACTAGCAGATAGTTCTATCGCCAATGAGAAACTTGCAACACCAGGTGTAGTTTTACAGGTAGTGAATTCAATTAAAACAGACACAACAGCGAGTGCAGGTTCAGCAGCATGGAACGATACTGGATTATCTGTTTCAATCACCCCATCATCTACATCATCAAAA
>Ga0255773_10003132_pt1 | contig 14941 bp, 14 predicted proteins | sample 011ome_17_FD_179971 | JGI IMG/M metagenome (GOLD analysis project Ga0255773, IMG submission 179971) | Coastal salt marsh microbial communities from the Groves Creek Marsh, Skidaway Island, Georgia - 011502XT metaG (version 2) | ecosystem: Environmental > Aquatic > Marine > Intertidal zone >...
GTGTTTGAGGCTACAAATGATTCTACTGGAGCTATCTTTAATTTAATTGGACATAATGGTGAGATAACGAAAAGAGAAAGTTGGATTTGGGAAAAGGGAAGGTGCAAGGAAAACGATATGAGATAACCTAGTTATGTTCTAGTCTTACTTTCCAATACAGAAATTAGCAAAGATATTCCCCAACAACTCATCTGTAGAAATTTCTCCCGTTATCGTTCCTAAGTGATGTAAGGCTTGTCGAATATCCATAGCTACGAAGTCGCCAGATAGGCCGGTGTCGATGCCGTCAATTACTTTTTGAAGATCTTCTTTAGTTCTTATTAGCGATTCGTAATGCCGCGCATTGGTAACGATAGTGCTTTCAAGGTTAAAACCTTCTTCAACAACAGTATTGTACAACGCAGATTTAACTTCCTCAATTCCTTCTTTTTTAAGAGCAGAAACTAGAATGGCATCTTCCACTGTGTTTTTTTGCGAAAGATCTGCTTTATTGGCAATAACAACAATAGAAGCATTTTGGTTTAATGCCGCTAAATCTTTTTCTACTTCTTTGGCAGTAGTGCTGTTTACATCGTATAAATAAACAACAATTGCAGATTGATTTATTTTTTCAAAAGTTCTTTCAATCCCTAACTTTTCAATGGTGTCTTTCGCTTCGCGAATACCTGCTGTGTCAATTAAGTTAAACTCTAAACCGTTAATTGTTAAAGATTCTTCCAATGTATCGCGAGTAGTCCCAGGAATGGCAGAAACAATGGCTCTTTCCTCGTTTAATAAACCATTTAGTAAAGTAGATTTACCCGCATTTGGTCTTCCTACAATAACGGTTTGAACACCGTTTTTAATAGCGTTACCTAATTTGAATGATTGTGCTAATTTGTTCACGTGCTCAATAACTTCACTTACCAATTTGTGCAATTCAGTTCTATCAGCAAACTCCACATCTTCTTCTGAGAAATCCAACTCTAGTTCAATCATGGAAGCAAAGTGAATTAGCTTTTCACGTAACACTTTTAGGTCGTTCGAAAAACCACCGCGCATCTGATTCATTGCCACTTGGTGAGCTGCTGATGAGGAAGAGTGAATCAAATCTGCAATGGCTTCCGTTTGCGAAAGATCCATTTTACCATTAAAAAAGGCGCGTTTAGAAAACTCACCAGCTTTTGCCATGGTAGCACCGTTTTGTAAAAGTAATTCTATAATCGATTGTTGAATAAATGTAGACCCATGACAAGCAATTTCAACTATATTCTCTCCTGTAAAAGATTTCGGGCCTTTGAAGATAGTTGCGATTACATCGTCAATCGCTTTTTCTTCATTCTTGATAGAACCGTAATGCACGGAGTAACCATTAGCATTCAAAATGTCTTTATCAAAAACCTTGTTGGTAATCGTTATTGCATCGTTACCCGATAATCGGATTAATGCAATTGCACTCACCCCGGGGGGAGTAGATAATGCTACTATAGTTGATCTGTCTAAAAGGTTTTCTTGCACGGTGCAAAGATAATTTTAATTTTCAGTCTAAATTTATTAATGAATGAGAATTCATTCTGGTCCTTCGACTCCGCTCAGTTACTACTAAATGAACTCTTCGAGCTTCACGGTCTTTCTAAAGCTTTTACTCGATGCTTCACTTAATCAAAAAGGGCCGAAAGGAGAGGTTGTTGTCGTTATTTATTCTGAGCCTTATGCAGTGATAGAATATGAAGGAGTGAAATTGCGTAGCGAAGCGAAAGAGCATGCAGCAACGAGAATATTCGATGCGCAGCAATCACCTTTTAAGGATCTAGTATTTTTTGCTTCGTTTTTTGTACAATGAAAAAAATGAAGAGCTCCCACGGCTTTAGTGGTGCTATTACGAAAAAGGATAATTTTCAGCTTAAAATATCAAAGAACTTACCTTATGGAATAATAATTGGAGCTTATACCTTATTCAACGTAATTGAATCTGATAACTTTAGTTATTTTTGATAAAATCGTATTTTTACAAAAACGTGTTTTTATGAAGCTAATCTTCACGCTAATACTTCTTGCTATTTCATCATTTGCTTTCTCCCAAATTACCAGAGGGGGAGAAGGAGAAAGAGAAGGAGCGGATGAAAATAACAATGGATTTAATGAAGATGGTAGTCCAAGGTATAGAGGAAAAGGAGAGATGGCTGTTAACTGCAATACAGACTTGGAATTAGAACAAGCAAATAATTTAATATATCACAAGAAAACAGGAAAGCCTTATACCGGTTTATGTATTTCTTATTATGACAACAGACAGTTAGAAAGAAAAGTTCGTTTCCTCAATGGAAAGGAGCAAGATACTTCATTCACATTCTATAAAGATGGAAAACAGTGGACAGAATTAAGTTGGGATCATGGCATTGAAAATGGTACATCAAAATTTTGGTATGAAAATGGACAATTGGCTTGGGAAAACACTTATTTAATGGGAGAAAAAGAGGGTGTTTGGAATTTTTATGCGGAAGATGGTAAGCCTGTTAAAACGCTTTCTTACAAGAGGAATCAAATGGATGGTGTATCTAAGTATTATCATAAAAATGGAATCCTTAAAAAATCTGTGGAATACAAAAAGGGAATAATGAATGGCGATTTCACCACTTATTACGATGACAGTACCTTAAAAATGAAAAAAACCTATAAGGGAGGAGAAATGGACGGTGTGGTTTTATTTCATTATCCAAGCGGTCAATTATCTGTTGAACAGCATTATAAAAATGGAACGAAAGCAGATAAATGGCAGTTCTTTTTTGATAATGGTCAATTAAAACAAACCGGTAGTTTCAAAGAAGGCGATAAACACGGGCTTTGGGAGTATTTTCTTGCAGATGGCAAAAATGCTTTGAGTATTCTTTTTGAAAAAGGAAAAGAACTAAAAGTGGTGGAATACGATAAGTTTGGTAAACCCAGAAATGAAGAAGATTTACTCGAACTCAACAGAATCATGTCTGGCCAAGTGTTAGGAGAAGAAACAAAAGCCGAAAAGAAGGCCAGAAAGAAAAAAGAGAAAGCGGATAAAAAGGTTTTGGATAGTGAAGAGAATAAAGAATAAATGGGTACAAAAGTGAAAGGAGATAATTTTAAGAATAGCTTACCTTTAATGGAACAATTCTATTCCATTCAGGGAGAAGGACATTACAGTGGTAGACCAGCTGTTTTTATTCGTTTAGCCGGATGTGATGTAGGCTGCGTTTGGTGCGATGTAAAAGAGAGTTGGGATAAGAATGAGCACGCTATTGAATCCATCGAAAAAATTCTTTCTGATGTTAAAGAAACCAATTGTAAATTTATAGTTATAACAGGAGGTGAGCCTGCTATGTATGATTTAACTAATTTAACAAACGAACTAAAGTTATTAGGTTGTGAAATAGCTATTGAAACTTCCGGAGTTTACCCTATTATTGGAAACATTGATTGGGTCTGTTTTTCTCCTAAAAAGTTTAAAAAGCCCAATGAAAATGTATTTGCTATGGCCAATGAATTAAAAGTAATCGTATTTAATAAATCCGATTTTTCTTGGGCACAAGAATACGCTGCTAAGGTAGGACAAGAATGCAAGTTGTATTTGCAGCCAGAATGGAGTAAAGAGAAAGAAATGACTCCCTTAATCATTGATTTTGTGAAAAAGAATCCAGATTGGAATATTTCCTTACAAACACATAAATATTTAGACATAAGATAATGAAAGTGACTTTTTTTAACAAAGTAATGGGTTTGATTCTAGTGATACTCACGGTTACATCTTGTAAAATGACTGCTCAACCTGGAATGTCTTATTCTACCAGCAATAAGAAAGCAATAAAATTTTATGAGGCATCAAGAACTTGTTATGGGCAAGTAAATCCTGCAACTGGTAGGAGAAACCTTACTTGCGCAGAAGAAAAGGCAAAAAAGGCATTAGAGAAAGACCCCTCTTTTACGGAAGCCTATGCAATGCTCTCTCAAATTAATATTGAAAACGGCGAGTTTAAAGTGGCAATTATGTATAAACAAAAGATGATGCAATTATCTAAACAATTTTCGACATCTGAATATTTTTATTTAGCTAGTTTACAAATGGCCATTGGTGATTATGAAGGAGTAAAGAAAAATGCTCGTAAGTATTCTCAAAATAGAAATGCAAATCCCGATTTTCTTGAAAAATGTAGGAAATATATTATAAACGCGAATTTTGCGATTAAGGCAATGCAAAATCCAGTCGAATTTAAACCCGTTAATTTGGGGCCAAATGTAAATACGGAAAGACCTGAGTATTTTCCTTCTTTAACCGCTGATGACCAGACGTTGCTTTTTACAAGAGATGTTATAGATGCTAATGCTGTTCGTGCTGGTCATCAAGAAGATATTTGGGTTAGTCAGAAAAATGGAAGCCAATGGGATTTAAGTAATCCGATTAGCAATAGTGTCAATTCTATTTATAACGAAGGTGCACCAACATTTTCTGCAGATGGCAAGTATGTCATATTTGTGGGGTGCGAATTTGGGGAGAGAGGTGATTTTGAATATGGTGAGGGTAGGACAGGGAAAGGCAGTTGCGATTTGTTTGCAAGTGAAAAAGAAGGAAATAAGTGGTCAAAACCATTCAATATGGGTGCGCCAATAAATACGGGAAATTGGGAGTCACAGCCTAGTTTTTCTTCTGATGGAAAGACCTTATATTTTATTAGAGGTAAAGTTCGGTATAAGCAAAGAAGAAATCCGGGCGAACAAGATATTTACATGACCCAAATTCAAGATGATGGAACCTGGTCTGTTCCTAAAAGATTGAGTGATAAAATAAATACACCGGGAAGAGAAGAGTCTGTGCAAATTCATCCTGATGGTCAAACTTTGTATTTTTCATCTGATGGTCACCCAGGAATGGGGAGTTTAGATATTTACCTAAGCAGATTGGATGAAACAGGAGAGTGGGGCAAGCCAGAAAATATGGGGTACCCTATCAATACTTTTAAAGAGGAAAATAGCACCTTGGTTTCTAGTGGTGGAGAGTTTGCATATTTCGCTTCAAATAGAGAGGGAGGACAAGGGAGCCTTGATTTATATTCTTTCGTAATGCCCGAAAGCAAACGTCCGATTAAAACAACGTTTATGAAAGGGAAAGTTTATGATATTGAGACAAAAGAGCCATTAGCTGCAGATTTTCAGCTCATTGATTTGAAAACGGGAGTGATGTTTAAACGTGCTTTTGCAAATAAAGGCAATGGAGAGTTTATTGTAGCGCTTCCAATTAATAAGGATTTTGCCCTAATTGCGGAGCATGATGGGTATTTTTTTTATTCGAAGAATTATTCTATCGATAAGTTAGTAAAGAATGAAGCTGGTTTTTTGGTAGATGTACCGATGAGACCAATTCAGAAAGGTGCACCATTTGTTTTGGAGAATATTTTCTTTGATTCTGACAAGTCCATACTAAGGGCAGAGTCAGTAACAGAATTAAATAAGCTTTTAGCGATTTTAAATAAAAATGCATCTTTAAAGATAGAGTTGGGGGGGCATACTGACAGCGATGGGAATGATGATCACAACATGCAACTTTCTCGTAATAGAGCAAAAGCAGTTGTTGACTGGTTGATAGAAAAGGGTATAGACAAGGCAAAACTGAGCTATAAAGGATATGGAGAAAATAAGCCAAGAGTTGAAAATGACACACCTCAAAATAAAGCTTTGAACAGAAGAACAGAAGTAATTATTCTTTAGCATCCAAAAAGGTAACGAAGTTTTATTTTCTCCGTAAGTAGAATAAGAAAGGATTGATTAATTATGAAAAAAGCCCTCAGCAAGTTTGTAAAAAAGCTTCCCATCGATTTTATGAAAGAGCGAAAATATGATGCGCTTATCAAGAAAATTATGCGCATTGTATTGGAAGAGGATTCGTCATTCATTGATGTTGGTTGTTATAGAGGAGACTTCCTTATTGAAGCAAATAAATTTGCTCCTAGCGGCTCACATATTGGGTTTGAACCTATTCCAGATATTTACAATAAAGTAATTAAAAGTTTGGGAGGGGTTAATGATATCAGGCAGTTGGGTCTTAGTGATGAAAGAGGCGAAACTACATTCAATTATGTGAAATCTAATCCTTTGTATAGTGGGATAAAAAAAAGGAGTTATCCTGGAAAAGAGTCCATTAAAGAACTTGTTATAAAAGTTGATACATTGGATCATCAGCTTTTTCAGTCGCCAAGAGTTGATTTGATAAAAATAGATGTGGAAGGTGCTGAGTTAAATGTTTTGAAGGGAGGTATTAACACAATTACGAAATTTAATCCGGTAATTGTTTTTGAGTATGAACAAGGAGCATCCGATGTTTATGGTGTAACTCCAGCGGAGATGTGGAGCTTTTTTGATAAGGTTAAGTACAGTGTTTATACTTTGAAAAATTTTATTGATAACCCTTTACCTCTGTCATTCGCTAAATTTACAGAGATTTACAATTCTAAAGATGAACATTTTTTTGTTGCTCGATTTAGATCTTCGTAAACGGGTAAGCTTTATTTGAAATAGAAGGTATGTTAATAAAGTAAATCCCGTTTATTAGTTCAGAAACATCTATTTGATCCGATTTAAAAATTCCATTTCGAACTAACTCTCCCAAGAGGTTAAATATCTTATATGGGTGATTTAATGTATTCGTTTGGCTTTTAAAGTTAAGGTTGCTTGCAGTTGGGTTTGGGTAAATAGATAAAGCACTTTTAAAGTCAAAAGCATAAACGTTGGAAATATCAAATACTTGATTTAATGAAGCATTAACATTTAAAAGTGTATCCGTTTTCATTACAAAAACACTTTTAATTCCATTAAGCGTTTCATCTGTGGTCCCAACTATCACAATAGATCTGTCTGCGGTAGTGTCAGCTTGTTCAATAATTTCATTTCCGGAAGATCCATCATTGGAAAAAATAATACCCCATCCGCCTTGACTTATTTTAAGTGCTTTTAAATCAAAACCACCACTTCCATCGGATGAAGTGCTTCCTCCTAACAAAACATCTGTACTATTCGCATATTGTAAAATGTATTTTCCCGTTTCATCTAAAGTTTGGTCATAGTAGTTTCCGCTCAAATAAACACCATCTTTACTTATTTTCTGAAAGTCCATTACCAATCCAGTTCCAGTAATTGATTCTTTGGTGCCAATAAAATAATAATTACTGTCAACCAAATCTACTGCGCTATTAACAACTTCATCTAATGAATCTCCTGCTGTGTACTGCCATATTTCATTCCCTAAATTATCTGTTTTTACCAACCAATAATCAGTATCACCATCAGAAGTTGTTGCAGAACCAGCAAATAGTAAGTCACCGCTTTTGGTTTCAATAACATCCTTAAATACATCTTTTCCAGCTCCTCCAAAAGTTTTTGTCCATAGCGTATCTCCTAGACTGTCTAGTTTTATTGCGTAACCATCCGACAAACCCGAACCATAACTGTATGTTTCTCCAGCAATAATGTATCCTGAATCTATGGTCGTTGCAATACTATAGCTAAAGTCCCAGTCACTTCCACCGTAGGTGTTAGTCCAAAGGCTGTCGCCAACAGAATTTGTTTTCACCACATATATGTCGTAATCCCAAGAATCGCTGTTGGAGTAACCCGTCAGTATGTAACCCGTGTCAACTGTTTGTTTCAAATCCATTCCCCAATCTACATTTGATCCTCCATATGTTTTAGACCAAAGCAGGTTGCCTAAAGAGTCAATTTTAAAAAGATACATATCTGTATTGCCACTTCCAAAACTTTCTGTAGCACCAATAACTGCGTATGCTGTGTCTATAGTTGTAATAATACTTTTTCCATGATCATTTCCTTGGCCGCCATAGGAATTAAAAAAAGTAGTTTGTCCCCAAAAAACAGTTGGGTTGAGTATGAGAAATATGTATATAATTAATTTCATTTAAAATTATATTTTAAAGATATCCCAGCTGCCTTTCCATATTGTTCCCTAGAAAATACTCCAAGTAAGTTGTTGCTGTTTATTTCGACTAGTAACTTATTTTTAAATCGTTTGTTTATAGCAAGTCCAAATTGTAGGTTACTGTAACCTCCATAGCCTAAATAAGAAGAAATATTCATCTTACTTGTTAAGTGGAGGTTACCCCCAAAATAGAGAAACGCTCTGTATGAACTTTGTATTTTATACCGAAAACCATAAATAATTTCCCATTTCTTAAGATAGGTAGGAGGTTTGTAAAAATAGATTTCAAAGGGAAGTAAGCCTACAAATCGAGTTGTGTCAGATATTGTTCTAATAGAGTCGGTTAGTTCCTGTTGACTAATTATGGAATTTCCAAAACTAGAAATACTAGAGACATTAAAACCGTTGTAATTGTATGTTGAATCCACTTTTGTTAAAACCGAATTTTTCCGAGAAACGTACATTCCAATGTTTTTAACTCCAATAATTATAGTAGTCGATTTGGAATGAGAACTATCCTTGGCGATAAGTTCTTGTGATAAACGATATTCAAAATCTAAGGCAAATCCACTACCAATTTGTTTCAATACATTGGTACTTTGGATCTGACTTCCATTTAGATTTAAAGAAATGTTACTGCCCATTGAATCTGTATAAGTATAACCGCTTTGAACTAATCCTTGATTGTAGTTGCTAAAGCTTAAAAATGAAACTCCAATTTTAAGTTTGTTGTTGTCAATTCCTGCTGAAAATTTCTTAAAACTTCTTGAATGAAATCCAGTTTGACCAATAAAAGAAGTGTCTCCCGCATTGTTTTTATTTCCATAAAAGACTAATTCATATAAGTCATCTGTAAACTGAATGGCTCCTGATGCGTTAGAGGAAATATCGACGTAATACCCCCAATTTCCATATAGTTTGTTAATGGGGTCAGAAAAAGAAACTCCAAATGAACCTTCACCGCCAAAATAATTGATTCGCTTTGAATTGGAAAGCGCTGTGCCTTTCATTTGATTGTCAATAAAACCGCCCAATCTAAACACATCTATGAATTCATTATCGAAAATAGACGATCCATAATTTCCATTTGCGTAAATATTTAAAACTGCGGAGCTTGTATCAGTATATTCAAATAGCTGATTATTTCCAGTGTTTTGAGCGAATATTGGGCTCGTAATAATCAGAAATATGTAAATTAATTTTTTCACCTTTATTCTATTTCAACCCCGTATTCAAAATTGGCTACTACGTTAAATTTAAGCTTATAGTAGTCGTAAATATTAATATGATCAGAGGAAGTTGGTGTATTGAAAATAATGTTTAAAACTATTTTTTTGTTTTGAATGAGCGTATTGAAGTCCTTTTGATTCAATGTTAATTGATGCGTTGAAGATGAAATGTCTGAAACAACTCCGTTTCCATTAACAGAAGCACTTGGAACTAATGCAGGAGATAGAACATGGCTAACAACCATGTTGTTTTGATCTAGCAATATTAAATCTAGCTGAGCTTCTAAGGGAAATCCATTTTGAAGGTTGATGTTGAGCATTACAGAATGAAGACCAGTTGTGTCACTTATGTCAATGTTTAATGTGTCCGCAAGAGTTAGATTGTTTGCAATTATACTTAATGGCAGTTGAATGTCCATATTTAATTCCATCGGGGCATCCGAGGATATAAAGTCATTATGAGCAGAAACATTTCCTAATGGGTTTAATTCTAGTGCTAATCCATACTCAACGGAATCAGGTAATAATTCTAACATAAGATCAATGTTTGAATTAGAATTGTTTAGTTCATTTATATAGTAATATGGAAATATAGCAGAGCCAACTTCAGTCGCTCGATTAATATTTATATTGTTTCCAATAATTGCATGATTTAAGGCTATTGCAGTATTACTATTTGAAGCTGTGAATGAATTCATAGTTATACTAGCTTCCGCTCCAATTCCATTGATTAATTCTAAATCTACATCTATTTGGTCAATGTTAAGGCTTCCTGAGATTAGTTTGTTAAAAGCTGTTAGGTTTGTCTTTTCTGGTCCAATATTAAAGCTTTGGTTTCCAAAATACCCTTTTGCATAATCAATTTTGATATTACTGAGCTCATTCGTTACATATACTGTGTCTTGGCTAGAAGCTGAAACATCCGTTGGGTTTGTTGGGTCTACTTTTATGTTAACATTCGTTGGAATAATATTAAAACTATTTCCAGAAGAACCTGATAAGTTGATAGAGTAACCACTTAAATCAAAGCTTCCACTTGCAGATGCAGTCGTTCCAGGTAATGCTCCTGAGACATAAACTAATTGACTGAAAGAGTCTCCATTGGCATCTATAGCAAAAGGTATTTGGTATTCATAAATGATTTTTCCTTGAATGGTGCTTTTTAAGTGATAGTCAATTGAACCGCTCTTGACTTTAACATAAGTAAGCTCCGCACCTCCGATATTTATGGTGTTTTCTTCTGGCTCATTGATAAAAACTTGACCCGGTGATGCCGTAATCGGAAAAGGGAAAGGTAAAGCAAAAGTATCTAGCAATGAGGTGTCTGGAATTCCAACTAAAGAATCTAAATCTAATCTAAATAGATTTAAGTCTAGGTTCATACTTACTGAGCTGTCTATTTCAGAAATCAGCACCGAATCAGGGAGGATATCATATATTGATAATTCCCCATATGCTAATGGTGCTAAGCCTTCTATGTTCCAACGAATCATGTCCTCTCTTTTTTTACAAGAGAACAACATTAGTAAAGGTATTAGAAGCAAAAGGATCTTCTTCATATTGGTTCAAAAATAGGGAATTGTTTCTCGTATATCATAAAAAAAGTAAGATTGTCAGATTTATTCACCGATAAATACGATTTAGAATTATATTTGCGCCAGCAAATTAGTCATGAAGTTACCCCGATTTTTAATAGCTACAGTTTTAAGTGCAACCGTAATGTTTACAATCTCATATTATTGGCATGGAGTATTGTTAAATGATTTAGATCGCATATCTTATGACAAAACTTTATTCTTTGGGTTGCTTGGGATTCTTTATATATCGGTTGGTGCAGCATTGTCATTTGTGTTAATGGCATATAAGCCAAAAGAACATAGAGTTTTTAAACACCTTACGATTGGGGTCTTAGTAGGTTTTATCATTTACCTTATTGCTTTTGTGCTGGGTGTCTCATTTCAAGCGGTGGGTATAGAACATACTATTGTAAATTTTACATGGCAAATGTTTGAACAAGGTGTAGGTGGTCTTTCTATTAGTATTTACTATGTCATTGCGCATAGAAGAGAAAAGCTAAGGGTTTTTGCGGACGTACGAGACGAGGATTGATTTAAGAGGAATAGGTCGTAATGTTCATGCTTTGTCCTCAATAACCATATTTTCCCTTCCAAATAAAATTCAAGTACTTTTTTAAGTCCTGTTCACGTTGGTTGTTTTTTGGTTGGTAAATAATTTTTCCTTCCAATTCCTTTGGCAAGAACTCTTGCTTATGCAATTCATTTACGTTTGCCGCATGCGAATAAGCATACTCCTTCCCGTAACCAAGTTCTTTCATTAGTTTAGTTGGCGCATTTCGCAAATGCAACGGTACGGATAAATCTCCCGATTTTTTAATGATTGTTTGTGCTAATCCTATCGCTTCGTAGGCGGCGTTGCTTTTTGCAGAAGAGGCTAAATAAATCGCACATTGCGATAATATAATTCTACTTTCCGGCCATCCAATTTTACTTACAGCTTCAAAACATGAATTAGCCATAATTAATGCGGTAGGATTAGCATTTCCAATATCTTCTGATGCAGAGATCAGTAATCTTCTGGCAATAAATTTTGGGTCTTCACCACCTTCTATCATTCTGGCTAGCCAATAAACAGCCCCATTGGGATCACTACCACGTATCGATTTGATAAGGGCAGATGCGATATCGTAATGTTGTTCTCCATTTTATCATACATCGCAATTTTTTGCTGAACATTAGCTAAAACAAAATCATTTGTAATTTCCTTTTCTCCAATTGATAATGCATTAATTGCAATTTCTAATATATTAAGAAGTTTTCGTGCATCTCCTCCGGATATTCTAAGGAGAGCCTCCGTTTCTTTAATTTTTATTTTTAACGGGTTTAAAATAATATCTTCAGATAAAGCTCTATTTAATAAACCTTCAAGATCTTTTTTTGTGTGGTGCTTCAGGATATATGTTTGACACCTTGATAGTAAAGCAGAAATTACTTCAAACGAAGGGTTCTCCGTTGTAGCCCCAATTAAAGTAATTGTTCCTTTTTCAACAGCTCCTAATAAAGAATCTTGCTGCGATTTACTGAAACGATGAATCTCATCAATAAATAATACAGCATTACCGCCACTAAACATTCCGGTTCCCTGCGCTTTACTAATTATTTCTCTAATGTCTTTTACGCCACTACTAATTGCAGACAAAGTATAAAAAGGTCTATCCAGAGTTTCTGAAATAATTTGCGCTAAAGTGGTTTTGCCTACTCCTGGAGGGCCCCAGAATAACATTGAAGGTAAACTGCCACTTTCGATAGCTTTCCTTAAAGGTTTTCCTATGCCTACTATATGTTCCTGGCCTATATAATCATCCAATGATTTAGGACGCATCCTTTCGGCTAATGGTATGTTTTGATTCGAAATGATAATAGCACTTTTTTCAAAGATAAATTTTAAAACTAATAGATAGATGTTTATAATTCCAAAAATGGAAAATATTATGAACATGTATAATCTATATTTTTAATAATAATTAATAAAAAGATGAGAGTACATTTTATAGCAATAGGAGGGAGTGCAATGCATAACCTTGCAATAGCTTTACATTTAAAAGGATATCAGGTGAGCGGTTCTGATGATGAAATTTTCGAGCCATCTAAAGGACGGTTAGATAAATATGGTTTACTGCCTGCTAAAATTGGTTGGGATGAAACAAATGTTTCTTCTGATCTAGATTCTATTATATTAGGAATGCACGCAAGGGAAGATAACCCAGAGCTACTGAAAGCACAAAATATGGGTTTGAAAATTTACTCTTACCCTGAATATATTTACGAGCAAACCAAGCAAAAAACACGAATTGTTATAGGAGGTAGTCATGGCAAAACTTCCATAACTTCCATGATACTGCATGTGCTGAATTATCATAATATTGATCATGATTATATGGTTGGAGCGCAGTTAGAAGGTTTTGAGTGTATGGTGAAGCTTACCGAAAATGCAAAAATAGCAGTCTTAGAAGGTGATGAATATTTAAGTTCACCGATTGATCGGAGACCAAAATTTCATTTGTATCATCCAAATATAGCGTTGCTTAGTGGTATCGCATGGGACCACATTAATGTATTTCCGACATTTGAGAACTACGTTGAGCAGTTTAAAATTTTCATAGATAAAATAGAGCCAAATGGAACTATTGTTTACTGCGTATTAGACGATAAAGTAAAGGAAGTTTCTGAAAAAGCTGCTGTAAATGTTAAACAGGTTCCTTATGCAACGCACAAGCACAGAATTGAAAATGGTGTTTCGATATTAGAAGATGAAAACGGAATTGAACATGCTCTTGAAATATTTGGCGAGCACAATCTTCAAAACTTGAATGGAGCACTTTTAGTTTGTGAAGAAGTTGGTGTTACTCAAGCTGATTTTTATACAGCTATCCAAAGTTTTTCAGGAGCTTCAAAAAGACTTGAGTTAGTGAAAAGGACATCGAATTCAGTAATGTATAAAGATTTTGCTCATTCACCTTCAAAGTTGAAAGCAACTACGCAGGCTTTAAAAACACAATTTCCAGAGAGAGAGCTGATTGCTTGTATGGAGTTACATACTTTTAGCAGCTTAAATAAAGAGTTTTTAAGTCAGTACGATGGAGCTATGAAAAATGCAGATAAAGCATATGTTTATTATAGTCCTAAGACTTTAGCTCATAAGAAATTACAGAATCTTTCTCCTGAAGAGGTTAAACAGGCGTTTAATTCTGATAATATAACTGTATTTACAGATTCGAAAGAATTGGTCGGAAACTTAAAAACCAAAAATTGGCACAATAAAAACCTCCTAATGATGAGTAGTGGTAATTTTGATGGTGTAGATTTTGATGAATTGGCGGAAGAGTTGCTAGCCTAATTTGGCCAATACCAGTCTGTTAAAACCAGTGATTAAGAATGAATAGAACATTCCTAAGACCAGTAATGCTAATAACGTCATGAGGAATACGTTGTTTGGATTAAGCAACATGTTTATCCCTTCTTGTTCATTATCTCTGATGTCTTCAGAAGATTTTCCGTAGAACATATCAGGATTGTCAAGTATCTTTTTATCAACATCTTCACTGAATTGTTTCGTTTCTGTAGCTGCAATCCATTGCTGCTTTCGAATCTCTGGGTAATCAGGGTCAATCCATTTGTAATAAATCAAAACAAAAGAAGCAATTGTTAAAGCGTATATAGCACTTGTTTTTATACCGGTTTTAAGGTCGATAACAATACTAACTCCTTCGTGCTTTTTCTTGTTGAAATTGGAAACAATACTGATCCCAACAGCAAGTAATAAACAAAGTGTATTTAACCCAAAGGCAATAACATGGACATTAGGGTCGTGGCTATATCCGGCCAAAACAATTCCAATCTCGATAGCCATATAAATTCCGGCCCAAATTAACGCTGTTTTGATTTCGTGACGCATAGGTATGAAAAGAAACGGTTGCTAAAAAAAGCAACCGTTTTATTAATTTATTATCCATTCATTGATACCAAGAACTCTTCGTTGCTCTTCGTGTTATGAATTCTATCCTTCATAAATTCCATCGCTTCAAGAGGTTTCATATCCGCAAGGTACTTTCTCAATAGCCAAATACGTTGAAGAGTTTCTTTATCGTATAATAAATCTTCTCTTCTTGTGCCAGATGTTAGAATGTCAATTGCCGGAAATATTCTGCGATTAGCTATTTTTCTATCCAATTGTAATTCCATATTACCCGTACCTTTAAATT
>Ga0255773_10003149_pt1 | contig 14884 bp, 27 predicted proteins | sample 011ome_17_FD_179971 | JGI IMG/M metagenome (GOLD analysis project Ga0255773, IMG submission 179971) | Coastal salt marsh microbial communities from the Groves Creek Marsh, Skidaway Island, Georgia - 011502XT metaG (version 2) | ecosystem: Environmental > Aquatic > Marine > Intertidal zone >...
GCTGTGCTGTGCTGCGTTACGCTGTGCTGCGTTACGCTGTGCTGTGCTGCGTTACGCTGTGCTGCGTTACGCTGTGCTGTGCTGCGTTACGCTGTGCTGTGCTGCGTTACGCTGTGCTGCGTTACGCTGTGCTGTGGGTTACGCTATGCTGCGCTGTGCTGTGCTGTGGGTTACGCTGTGCTGCGCTGTGCTGTGGGTTACGCTGTGCTGCGCTGTGCTGTGGGTTACGCTGTGCTGCGCTGTGCTGCGCGTTACGCACAAAAAAACCGCGCATGGTAGCGCGGCGCGTATAGGCAACAAAAAAGCCGCGCTGGGCGGCTTAATTGGTTTTTATAGGGTGAAGTGAAGCGTTATCAGTATTGCGAGCCCCACAAGCTTAATTATGCGGTCAATTGTTTCAGCTTCCATAAGCGCCCCATTGTTTTGCGCTCCAAGCGCCATTCTGCAAAATTTGCTTTTCCTTATCACTGCAAGGAAAAGAACGGCCAAGCGCGTCAATTCGCTCGCAATCAATTAAACAAACAAGCGAGGGATAGCGCGACATTGGATCACCGTTAAACCAAGCGCTATATTTTGAAGCGCGGCGATCAATTTTTATTTTGTGGAAATAATGTGTTGCTTTCATGCGTCCTCGCTTTGCAAGCGCTGCAAAAGCTTGCTTTCCTCAAAATCAGGCTCAAAAATACCATTGCCCGCGCCGTGGTCTATTACTTCCATCTCAACTTCACCCATAAATTCGCGCAAATCATGCACGTCAATTTGAGCGCCGCTCAACGCGTCAATAATGGCCGCTTGCAATAGGGTTTCAATTTCATTGCAATCCCATTCTGCAAGCGGCTTATCAAGCCATGCGTCAAGCTGGCTTGAATAGTGGCTTATAAATCCGTCATATGAGGTAAAACGCGATTTAATAACGGCTTCAAGCGTGGCATGTTGCACGGCGTCAAATATTTGCTGCACGGCTTCAAAGTCAATGCGGGCAAAAATCCTATCCGTGGAAAAGTTGTAATATTTTGGGCTTTGCAATGCCGCGAACTTATGACCGGCCAAAATATCAATCCCGACTAAATCGCTGAACTTTTCCAAAAATACTTCAATATGCAAGCGACTTACTTTCTCGCGGGCGCTTTCCCATTCAGCGATTGACCATAGCTCCTCAGCGATTGCTTCAGCGCTTGCGCCTATTTCATCCGCTAAATATTCAGCCAAATTTTGCGCGGCGCTATCGAACTCGCTATCATATATTGAACAATAAAAGCCGCAAAACGGAACGCCGGTTTCAATTTGATTTTGCATTGTTTAACCCTCCAAAACTTGCGCGGCTTCAAGCTTGCGCTTTGCTTGTCTAATTTCGATTTGCCCTAATTCGCGCAAGCGTTGCGCGTAGTATTCTTGTGGATCAATAGGGAAGTAAAAATGCTTTTCAGCTTGTTGGCGGCTTTTGTGGCAATCCTCCAAGCTTGCCCGCTCTACTACCGCGCCAAATAAATCAAACACCACTACGCGAAAGCCGCGCCGCGTATTGCGCATATCTAAGGAAACGCTTTCTATTATCTTGAAAAATAGACCGTGGCAAATTGCGCGGGCGTCAAGAATGCGGGCGTGATGATAACGTAGCGTTTCGTCATCGGCATAATGAGTTTTACCGCGCAAGTTTTGTTGCGCGTTTTGCTTTCCTAAGCGGTAACACTCCAAGCGAAACACGCGCAAACCCGCGTTTTCGATTGCTTCAATGGTTTTTGCATATGGTTCAATTACTGTAATAGGCATTTATTATCCCTCCAATTTGTCAATGTTTGCTTTAAGCTTTGCCGCGATGCTTTCAATATCGCGCAAGCTATCTTTTGCGGCTTGCAAGTTATCCGCTTCAATAAAGCCGCGAACCATTGAAGCCGCGCCGTTGATTGCTCCAGCTTGAAAAAGCATTGTTTCCTTGTTTCTATCATATGCCATTTTAACCCTCGCAAGTAAGATTAAGATAAAAGCCGCCATTGTTAGGCGTCATAAATCCAACGCCGCAATCATCCGCGAAAAAATCCAATAGCGCCAAATATGGGGTTGAATAAAGCGCCGCAAACATAAGCGCCAATGCGATAAACCAAAACGCAATGTCACGTATTCTTATTTGATAATCCATGTTCGTTTTTCCTTATATATAGCGCGGCCACAGTAACCGCACCTCGCAAATATATCAAAACGCTATCAAAGCAAAGCAAAAAATGACCGGCCAGCCAAAACCGCGCCGCGCCGCAAAATATTTTTGCGCCGGTTTTGCTATTGCGAATTGATAGCAAAACGCAATCAAAAGGCGATTGCATAAACCCCGATTGTTTTTGTCGTGCTATCAATGCAAAAGCTTGAGCGTTTTAGTCGTTTAACCGATTGCGAAAGTTTTTTGCGTGACCAAAATATCACGCGCTGCAATGCCAAGCGCTCAAAATACCATGCCGCAACGCCGCAAAATCTATGCCGCGTTGCAAAAATAAACACGCAAAAAATCAAAAAAATGGGTGCAAAATCAAAAACTTAGGCAACCCCACGTGGAAAAAGCTCACCCCCACGTGGAAAAAGCTCAGCCCCCCACGTGGAAAAAGCTCAGCCCCCCACGTGGAAAAAGCTCACCGCAGTTTCGCGGTGCGCAGCGCCTGCTTCATAGTTTTCTTCAGCATGAGCTTCATATGCTTGCTGGCAAACTTATTCATAAGCCCGTGGAAGTCTGTTTTCTTCTTATAGCGCGGCATGTGGTCAAGTATGTGGAACATCTTTTGCGGCTTGCCCTTGCCAGTCACACGATAAATACCGCCCGTCTTATTGCCCCCGCCAAACTTACCTAAGCTATGCGGGCCAGCCGCGAAATACCTAACGCCGCTCTTGTTATACGGCTGCTTAATGCCAGCGCTTACCTTATTGACCTGTGACATCAGAATGTTGTTCTTACTGCCTCCAGTGCGGCTTGTAGGCGTCATAGCCCTGAATATGCCATTGTAGGGTATCTCACGCTCAAAGCGCTTCTCTACGCCCTTTCTGGGGCGCAAGCCGCCCTTGTCCTGCACCTCAAGGTAATGCTTGCCTACTTGCTTGTCCTTGCGCCGTACAGTCATCACAAGATTGCGCTTCTTGGCTGGCTGAAAGTAAAACGCATTAAGCGTGAAGGCATTGGCGTTTGTAAACTTGCGCTTCATATCGTTCTTATTGATGCGCACTAGAAACTTGCCGGTTTCATTCATGGCCTTCGATGTGGCAAACGGGATCTGCGTCTGCACCATATTCGACAGCTTGCGGTTTAGCTTGGACGTGTCGCCCTTCATTTCAAACGAAAACATATAAACCCCTACGTGGTAAAAGCTCATCCCCCTACGTGGAAAAAGCTCAGTGTATTTCTTCTATCAAGCCATTGTCTGAGGTAATCATCTTAATCACCACAAGCATTGCAATCAGCACATCCCGCGTCTCAGCATCATCAGCGACACGCTCATCGATAAAGTCAAATACCCTATCTATTTCTTCAGTGTCCATCTCAGTGTCATCACTTGGGAACCTTACGATGCTCATCATGCTAACTTCCTTTTCTGCATCATAGCACAGGATTGCATAAAAAAAATCCCCCAGCCGAAGCCGAGGGAAGTTGTGAGGCCCAACCACGACAGGGAGGTAACGTGGCAGGGGAGCAGGTGCATCTCTGCGTGAGATGATGCTACTCCTTATGCAATTCATATGCAAGCGCCAGATAGCCTATGGCGTCTGCAATGCTATCCCTGTGGTAGTCACCCTTCGCTAATCTAGCGATCTTCAGGTCAGCCATCATAATGCAAACCTCATAGGATGACACATAATTGCCCATGTGCTGCGTCCATCGCTCTGCAATGTTGGCGAAGTTTTCTGATGGCGTTCCATAGTCAGCTTGCCGTTGACCGTGGACGAGGCTACTTGCCTCGCGCAGTATTTCGTTTCGTCTTGTTGGTTGATCCATTCTTCTTCTCCAATTCATATTTCCGCATCAGTATCAGCCGACGCTCTTCTTCGCTCCACTTGGGCAGATCCACGCCCAACACTTTTCTGCGATTGGCGAAGCCTTCTAGCTCGTCAATATCGTGAATATTTTTTAGCTTATTCGCCACTGATTTTGTCGCATCACTTTGACTACCGTCGCAGTGTAGCATCCCTAAAGGGATTTGCGACACATACGACGCACGTCTGTCACCGTCGTAGTTTTGCGTCGCATAGCGTCGTAACCGTCGCACTTTGTATTTTTTACCGTTTATTACCAGTGACTTATAATCATCCGCAAAATGCGACGCTATTCTACGCTCTGTCATTTATCCTCCATTTTGTGCGATTTTGAGATAACACCGATTTTATCGTCATTTTTGTGCATTATGCTCTTATCTATCAGCCCATTTATTGCCCTCGCCCATGCGTCTCTTTTGTTGGATACGGTCAGCTTTCCCTCGAAATGTTTTCGCAATTTATCCTCTTCTATAATCCAATAAGAGCCACCGGCTGGCCATCCCGCGCCAGATGGGTTTATCCCTCCTTCACCTTCATCCTTCAACTGCTGAAACGCCTCCAGCAGCTTCTTCTGGTTCCCAGATGGTTTGCCTTTCTTCGCCTCTTTCACATCTTCTTCAGTAGCCTTTTCAATCAGCACAGTTGTCACCTTATCGCCATCCTGATCTATTCCAAGCTCTTCAACGCGAAGTGTAAACGGGAACTCCGCGCCAGTCTCCATGTCACGCTGCTTGGTGGCCCTAGCAAATCTGATGTCGGTATCCTTGCTTTTCTCAAGCTCAATCTCTGCATCAGTTGCGGCGCGTAATGAGCTATGCCCGCGAGCGCCAGCGGCAGTATCTTTACCAGAATGATGAACCACCATAACGTGTGATTTGGTGAAGTCTCTAAGCTCATCAATGTTAGATATAAACGCAGTCATATCTTCTGGCCCGTTTTCATTCCCGCCTGCCATTGCTCTTGATAGCGTATCAACCACAATCAACTGCAATGGCGCACCCGCATCAGCCTCTATCTCCCTACACAGCTTCCCAAGCTCAGGCAGGCTTTGACTAGGGTGCAGCAAATCAACAGGTGATGGCCGCACATACAATGGCACGTCAGACCGCCCATAATGCTTCGTGAGTGCGTAAATCCTATTGTGGAATGTCAGCCCACCTTCTGTGGCCAAATAAAGCACAGGGCCACCATCTACGCGAAACCCTTGCCACATATCATTTGCCGCAATGCACCAAGCCATATCCAAGCAGATAAATGATTTGCCCACATTAGATGGCCCGTAAACCACTGACATCTGCTGCTTTGCAAGCCACCCTTTTATTAGATAGTTGCTCTGCAATATCGGTTGCGCTTGGTCTGGTTTAAATACCGTATTTAGCAGGCTATCTTCGCTCTGCGGCTCAGGGATTGGCTTTTCTGCTATCTTCTGCAACGCCTCAAATGGGTTATCATCCTTCTTCTTGCTGCTTGATGGGTTTATTTCTTGGCCATATGCTCTGACAGCATTTTCAATAGACCCGTCATGCTCAAAGTGCGCATATAGTGAAAAAGCATCACCCCAGCAGTATGCGGCCTTATCATTACCCTTCTTGTTGCCAATCCCAGCATTGGCGTCAGATCCAGACAAACTGACCCAATGCGTCTCATAGTTGCGCGTTGCGAATGACTTTGTGGATTGATATGGGCTGCGCCATTGCCTGCTACCCCTTAACTGCTCATATCCATACTTGACCAAAAGATCCTCTATTGAATGGCGAGCATTAAACTCATCAATGGGCATGATCTGATCTGGATTTTCAGCAAGCTTTCGCTCACGTTCCTTGCGCCTTGCCTCACGTTCACGTTCAACTTGCGCTAATAGCTCAGCCTCCCTTTCTTCATTCGCAACTGCACGTATGAATATTGGATGGTTATCCTCTATAGAAAGTGGGCGATCACTGATTGTCTTGTGCTTATAGAAGAATGGCTGATTATCTTCACCGCGCAACTCTGGCGGTACATTTGGCAAATAGATGACCTGACCATATCTTGATAAGACAGGATCAGCCTCAATACCTTTTTCTGCCAGCAAGTCAAACAGAGCAGTCTGAAACTCGTTATATGTCTTGCCGATCATTGATTGCGCAGTTGGGATTAATACGCGCCACTTCTTATTCCAATCAGATGAGCTAGAAGATGAATAGGCGATCATAGCGCAACTGCCAGTAATATCCGTTATGGCATCTATGATATGGTCTAACTCGTGATTGCCATCATCGATGTCCACCGCAAGCATGTGGAATTTACCACGCTCCTTTTGCGCTTGATGCGATCTACCATCATATTTCTTATAGCTGGATGGTATTATAAATGAGGCATCAAGCTTTGGCTTGCACTGCGGCTCAATCACCAATTTGGCTATCTCCTTCCATCCAATTCCATCATATTCCTGATCTGGATAGTCAATCTTTGTATCATAGCTCCCATGAGCAACTAAAAACTTATCATTCATTTTGACTGCTCCACTAATACAGATTTCATTTGGCTACCTGACCAGTGGCGGTATCTGTAGCGATCTGGATTAAACTTGACGCCACGTGAAGGCTTAAAGACCATCAATGGCATTTCGCCCAAGAAGAAGGCAAATGAAGTGCTGTGGATAACCATATAGCCGACGTTGAAGTGAGCCATGACAACCGCTAAATATTTCATAGCTTCATCGCTCTTAACTGCTAACCGATTGGACGCTATTGGCCCAATGAACACTGGATTTTCCAATGCGACTGCATAGCTATGCGCCTGTGCTGCTGCTAGTGCCATTTGTGATGAACTTAAAAGTGACTTCTTGACCTCAATGGGAAAATAAAAGTCATCAAAGCGAGCGACAAAATCTAGCCGCTTACCGCTTTTTAATATATGTTGCTGCTTATACCAAATGTTCGCAGCGTCTAATGACCTTTTTATAGCTCGCTCTGCGTCTTGCTCGCAGTCAAACGAGTAAAAGACTTGTGATTTGTCGTACATGAAGTTATGTTCCTTTTGTGAATGACCGACATTCATACTGCTCCTTATAAGGGCGCTGCGCTCTCCCACGCAGCGCCCTATTTTTATTTAGAACGGGATTTCATCATCAAATGTTCCGCTTGCTGGTGCATCGATGACAGCCGCTGCTGGTGTAGCCGTTGGTAAACCGAATGGATCATCTTTTGGCATTGTGTCTGCAATACTGACGAACCCCTCCATTGCCGCAAATGGTGATGCTTGTTCCAGTGGCTTATGCTCTATGACTTGCACAGCCCGCAGCCTGAGCGACACACCGGCATCGCGCATGTTATATGGCACGAAAGTCACTGCCACGTTTACGGTGCTGTCTGTGGTTAGCATAAAGTCATGTGCCAGCTTATTACCTTTGGCATCATATTGACCAACGCCATTGGTTAGCTCTCCGTTATAATTGCCTTTGAGCTTGGCCTTAGCGATAAAGATTTCATCGCCATCCTTTTTGAATGGCATGTTAAACTCTTCTGGCCATTCTGGTTTGCGCTTTGCTGCGTATGCTTTGCGCATTTCATCTAGCAAAACCTTCGCCTGGTCACGTGTCATCTTGATTGACATCTCATATGCCGCATTAGGATCTTTGGGATCACATGGAACTGACCTTTGTTCCTCAGCGGAATATTTGTAGGTTTTGTTGATACGTGGCCACAACGCTTTAACGTTCTTGATGGTATATTGCATTTATTGCTCCTTTGCTTTTAACCATTCTGGTAGTTCAATTATATTAACCTCAGGCCAATCAGTCGGGTATGACTGCTCATCCTGAGCCTTCTTTATGCGCCGCAGAATATTCATCATTCGTTGGTGCGCATAATCCAATACGCCATTGCTTAGGACGTGAACCCCTACAGCGTATGGCGGTGATTTTTCCACTGCGGCGAATATGCAGTGTGTCACAGGCAGCTTTTCGATTGCAAGCACATATCTGTAGAACGCCATTTGCAAATCATAGCTGTATGACCAGATGTGCTTTTGAAACTCACGCTCTGATGGCCCAGCGTCTAAAGTGCTTTTTAGATCCAGCAGCAGGCCACCTTCTTTTACATAGCAGTCTGGCCTACAGCGAAGTCCAAGACCTGTTTCTGGACAGGTAACAAATATGCTATGCTCTATCATTGCGCTGGGATGCCTCACGATTGAGGCTACCCTTGGGTGGCGCAATGCACTTTCTGCCATTGCATTACAAATGTCGTAATCGCCTTGCGTTAGCAGAACCTTACCTTGCGCCTCTGCTTCTTCCTTGGCTTCGCTCCACGCTTTTCCCCTGCGCGTCTCTGGGCCGCGTATAACGCGCCCTTCGCTTGGCTCTAGGGTTAGCTCGTGAAAAGCCGTTCCCAGCGCCAGAGCGGGCGTCTCAGAGCGTACAGCGCCCTTCCAGTGGGCCAATGATTTAGACGCAGCTTTGACATCACTGCTGCTGATTTCATCACGCTCATGGTAGGCGTGGTTGGACATGCTGGGATCAATCATTCATCATCTCCCTAACTAAGTAGCAAAATCCCTCTAAATCCAAGACAGCGACAAAGCCGTTGTCTTTTTCTTCGTACATGACCGCGTGTAGAGGAACGACAACACGCACGTCACGATGGTCAAACTTATAGACAACACATGGCAGCTTTCCTGTGCGATTTGCGGCGCGACTGGCTTGACCCCACCAGTCTGGGCGCATTCCATCGCCAGATTTGTAGCGCTTGCATTCTATAACGAATGGAAAGTTTACGCCTTTTTCTGGCACTAGATCCCCGTGATCGCCTTCGCGGTATTGCTCAAGATCGCGCTTGAACTTAATCCCAAGGTTATCCCATAGGTAATTGGCTATACTGCGCTCGAATTGTGCGCCCTTTGCGCGTGAATTAACCATCTACTGCTGGTTGCTCCACATGAATGCCACGCTTTGCGAGGTAATCCCGCAATGCGCCTTCTACTATGCCTGCCATACTGCGGCGCTCTTTTTTCTTTATGATCTTCATAGCCTCAACTAAATCTGGGTCTATGCGCACCAACAACTGATGTAATTCCATTGCAATTCTCCTTTGCTATATTTTTGATATATAAGTGCTTGCAAACTGTCAAGGGATAGCATAATGATATATTCACTACCTAATGAAAGGAAATAAAATGAACCTCGCAACAACACATGATTTTGTAATCACTCACATGATGGACAACGGCACGACATTTGGAGTGCGCGTTGATACTGGCGAAAGCGTACATGTTTCGCCGCGTTTATCTCAGCAATGTAATGCTCAGATCGATGACATCTGCACCGGCATCTTAGTGCGCAATACGCAGTATAACGCAGACCGCACACCTTGGGTTGCCGCCTATGTAGAAAAAGCTCGTCCTGCGAAGGAAATGTTCAGGGAAATGTTTGGCGATATGCGCCCTGAGCCAGTCGAAGAAGCGCCAAGGGAGCGCACTTGGGATGAGATAGCTGATGAAATTATTGCTTTCCTGAGCAGCCCAGAGGTTTCATACTGCGAAACATCAGACATTAGCGAGGCAGTCGATATGGAAACCCGAAGGTTAAGTAATGTGCTGGAGCATATGCATAGCCACGGCAGAATATGCAAAGCAGAGGTGCGCCAGAAGGCAGATCAAGAGCGCGTATCTATGGCGCTGTGGTCTATTGATATAAGTGTGTACCAATGAGCTATTGCAGAGAATGTGAAGGTACGGGCCGCATAGAGCGCCGCAGCTTTATGCAAACGCCTGACAGTGCAACATGGGAAACATGGACAGAGCCATGCCCCTATTGCGCAGATGAAGATGATTATGATTGGCGCGGGGAGGATCAAGAATGACAAAAACAACATGGATTGCTCTAATAGTATTTTCATCGCCATATGAATGCGCAGAATTTATCGAAAAGTACAAAGCCAACCTATATGGCCCTGTGCAATGCGTTATTCAGCATGAAGAAACAAACACCGTGCGCCCCAAGCGCAAGCCGATAGAGGAGAATAACGATGGCTAAATGGGATCTTACCAAGATCGAAAACTGCTCAACCGTGGGCGATTATATTGATGAAGATGATACACAGCCAAATCAGCCAACGCCGCTGATGATTGTGCGCTCTATTAGTCGCAAAGCAGATATTATGCGAATGGATGCTGGGCGCAATCCAGAGCGCCGCACAATGAAGCAACGCGCTGAGGAAATCATGTCGCTGTGCAGCATGTTGGAGAAGCGCCTATGAATGAACAGATGACGCTGCTAGACCGCTGGAAAGAAATGGCCACCATAGAAAACGCAAGAATGCACCGCCGCATGATTGGACGGGATGACATGCACCCTTATTCTTACAAGCCTTGGGCAATAGAAAAGCTGCGCAAGGAGATTGAGCGCTGCCTAAGAAGGCATGGTGAGCTATCTGTGGGTGATTTGTGCAGCATGATTGAGCAGGATGTGACGCATATTGACCTTGGCTTAAAGACCCTACGCGACCGGCGTAGGATTGTTAAAACGTCTTATCTTCATGGCCAGCAGCTATATCGCATTAGCACAAAGGATGAGCGCCGCTTGTAGATCACCCGCAAAATATAGAGATACAAAATACCGCGTAGTCAAATCATTGATTATGCGGTATTTTTATGCGTGGCCAACAGAAACAGTATCGGACGTGCAGGCGAGTTTCTCGTTGCAGCCGAACTTGAGCAGCGCGGGATACGCTGCCATCGGGTAGATATGGAGGGTGATGACCTTTGGGTTAAGTCAGCCAACGGTGAGCTTGTCACTTTGCAGGTCAAGACAACCTTCAGGCCACGTCCAGATCGTAACCGCCCACTATACTACTCATTCACACGCGCCAATGGCGATGCGCAAATATTTGCGTATGTAGCTATGGATATACGTTTGTTTATACTGCGTGGCAAACCAACCGGCAAAACGGTACGCATAAAGCCTGCCGATTTTACGCAGCAGGCTATGGATGACAGCATATTAAGATTTCTGGGTGGTTCGTGAGGCCAGCCGAAGCTGACCCCAAATCGTCATATCATTAGTTCAAAGTGAGGGCCATCAATAAATGGCCTTCTGCCCTGACTTCTTCGCAGATCCACATATTCGTTCATGGCATCTTCCATAGATCGACCTTGGCTCTTCCATGTGCCAATGCAGTCGATCTGCCATGCAGCCCCCCAGCGTACTTTTATGCCAAGTGAATTAGCTGCCTCTGCCATTGCGTCAGCCAGATCATCATAAAGATTTAACTCCCATGATCCCCTGCCCGAAATATAAGCCATTATATCGACTGCAAGGCCATCCAGATGCTTGCTCTTCATGGTTTGGCTAGCGCCCTTAGCAACCAATGCTTTCTGCATCTCCAGTGTGCGCACACCCTGCACAACGCCAAAGTCAGTTTTGGTTAGATTGATGGCCATCTTAACAACTGCCACCATGCGGCTGTCTACGCCTTCTAGCCGATCAAGGCTGCGCTGTGATAACTTGAATGTCATTTGTTCCCCCTAAAGAACTTTGTTGCAGAGCGAACTCCGAAGCTAGCAGCGACTATAACGCCTAAAGTGTACTGATACCAGTCTGGCATGGCTTCCAGCGCTACAAACCCCTCTGCAACGGCTGTGCGCCCCCATTCACCGCAGAAGGAAAGCACCAGTGGCACAGAAAACAAACCCACAAGCCATTCATCCTTAAAGCTGTTCTGCGAGCCTTCAGCCATGATGCGCTCCCAATCGGCAACGCTGGTCTTTTCAGACAGCATGATTTTAGCTTTAGCCTCTGCCTCAGTTAGCTTTAGCTTGGCTTCTGCTGCATTTTTATCAGCCTTGCCTTGCAGCCATGATCCAGCAAGGTTTGCTATTGGCCCTATAAATGCTTGTATCATTTCTCAGACCCCAGCCAAACCGCAAATGCGCCAGTCATAGCACCACTAACAACACTAATTAGCGCACTTTGCTGCGTACTAAGATCAGGCTGTTGAAGCGCCCATTCTATGCAGCGTATATACATCACCGTCATTACCAGCATCATCAGACGCGGCATAAGCTTGTATTTCAGGATCTTCTCAAAGGTATTTGCCATGTTAAACCTCTATGTTGATGTTAGTGCCTTGCGGCCTGTCAGCAGTGGTCTTAGTGCCAAACCTATCATAAGCCTTGCCTAAGTCCAACTTTTGCTCTCTGAGCGCGTCCAGATGCGCGTGGTTGGCCCTGTGTTCCTTAGCCACCCTTTGCTCAGCCAGATGCGCTTCTATGCGCTCCCTGGTCTGCGTTTGCTGGTGTATGTCCGACTGCACGTTAAACGGTGCGCTGCCTATACCTGATACACCGTCAGCCATCTACCACCACCCAGCGCCCAAACCAGTCAACCATGTGCCGCCTCCTATAATAGCCGCCAGCATTACAAGCAGTAATATCAGCAGTAGCGTTTCAAAGAATGCTGCTTTGCGCTCCTGCTGGCGGTACAGCGTTTCTTCACGCTCTTTCTTAATTTTGCGCCGTAGCTCTACCATTTCGCGCCAAGTGCCGTAACCAAATCTATTATTCAGCAACTGTTGCAAGTCTTTTTCCTGCTCAGCCAGCTTCTTCTGGTGGATTATGATCTGAAGCGCCTCTTGCTCCACAGACCCTGATGAAAAAAGCTTAGTGAAGATTGGCGGGTTTTTACGCTGCTGCTCTGCGCGACCCAGATCCGCTGCCGCGCCATACCACTTGCCTAGCTGACCAGCCACGTCCTCTAGCTCACGCCCAGCGTAAACCAGCTTTTTGACCATGTTATAGGCTTGTGTGGCCCCAGCAATGGCTGTGATTGGATCTATCATCAAGCACCTTTGCCCACCTTTGCAACTGGTGGACACTTAAAGTTATACGGTATTCTTATAACATATGGGTAGTGATAATAAAATCCGCTTGGGCATCTGTATATACAAGCGTTATACAACACATGACCTTCTACTATAACGCCAACCGCTATACCGGCCAGCGCACAGATCATCTTTCCATCAGCCTATCTATTTTTTCTTCTATGCGATCAAATCGCGCCACGATTTGGCTCATTACAGCAGAGCTATCAGTTTTCGTGACATATTCCCGCGCCATTTCTTCGCGGGTTTTGTTTAGCAATATGCTAATGCGCTGAACTTCAGCATACGCACTGCGAAGCAGCCATCCCATTAAGCCTAAACCAGCAGTTAGGGCAATGCTCCACAGTGCGTCCATTTCCATTAGTCCACCACTTCATCTTCTTTGGTTTGATCGGATGCCCTCTCAACTTCTTGAGCAAGCAGATTAACAGCCATTTGCCGCCCTAAAGCAAGGCTATTAGCTGTAAACTGATTGATCCGCAGCTTATTATCAAAGTCGTTCAGGTGATCGACATAGACTTTTGCGTCATCAGATAGATCATCAACAAGGTATTCTTTATCATTGATGGTAACGGTTGCTTTTTGGTTTTTAGCCATTACACGATTTCCTTTAATTTAAGTATTAGCTGCAATAGCAGCGTTAACAGCGGTCATATCTTCCGTAGTCCAGAAGTCTTTAGCAACCATTAGCTGTAGATGCTCTACGTTGCGTGACACAGTGTCAGTCCAATCAGCATCCTCCATGTCCTCTGGTTTGCCAGCGTTTAGCAAGTCAACAGAGTGACCCATTGCTGTGTAGTGTTGTGCGATCTCTTCCGCAGTTGGTGTATCAGTCATGTCTTTCTCCTTTTCTGACTAATGTTATGCGTTTTCTAAGGCAGTGATCCGTGCCTCTAGTTCTTTGATTGTAGCGACCAAGAGTGGCACTAGCTTGCTTTGGTCAATGCCTTGGTAAACAGGGTTGCCATCATCATCGACTTCGTTGTGTGTTCCTGTGATTGCCTCTGGCACTACTGACTGAACTTCGTGCGCTAGGAAGCCATCAACGGTTGTGTCGGCATCTGCAATGAAGTTGAACCGATGAACAGGGATTTGCTTGAGGCGATCCGTTGCCCCTGTTAGTTCAACTACGTTTTCTTTCAAGCGGTAGTCTGAAGTGGTGTTGTAAGATGTTGAGGAAGTATTACCTATAATCTGCCCGATAACTGTTCCACCAGAGTTTTCAAATGCTAACATCCAGTTGCCAGTTGCTTCACACCTTAAACGGATACCAACAGCTTTATTTGTTCCTGCAAGTTTTACTTGTAAAACACCAGTCCCTAAAGCAGCGCTAGTATTAAAGTTAGCACGACCATCACTGTCGATGACTTGACGAGGATTACCATCCCCATCCGACAGCACGATGTTGTTGCTTGAGGTGCGGATGTCTAGGCCGCCGTTGTTGCCTGTAAATCGACCAAGGATGGTGTTGTTATTGCCTGTGGTCATTAACGTGCCAGCTTGACGACCAATGTATGTATTGCTTTGACCCGTGGTGTTTGCTTCTCCAGCTTCAGAGCCAAAGAAAGCGTTACGTTGACCTGTGCTGTTATAACCTGCCTGATACCCAACAGCAGTGCTTTCGCTGGCGGTGGTGTTGGATTTTAAAGCATCATTACCAAGAGCAACATTGTAGTTGCCAGTAGTGTTTGATGCAAGTGCGCCAGAATTGGAGCCAATACCAATGTTATGAATGCCAGTAGTGTTCGCACCCACTGCCGCATATCCAATCCCAATATTGTTAGTGCCAGAAGTGTTCGCATCTAATGCTTGATAGCCAAATGCTAGGTTTTCACTCCCCGTGGTGTTAGCATATAATGCCTGATACCCAACAGCAGTGTTGTTGCTGGCGGTGGTGTTGGCATGTAAAGACTGATGACCAATAGAAACGTTATTTGCGCCTGTCGTGTTGGCCTCAAGTGACTGCGCCCCAACACCTACGTTGTAGCTACCTGTTGTGTTATTATATAAAGAATTAA
>Ga0255773_10003150_pt1 | contig 14876 bp, 13 predicted proteins | sample 011ome_17_FD_179971 | JGI IMG/M metagenome (GOLD analysis project Ga0255773, IMG submission 179971) | Coastal salt marsh microbial communities from the Groves Creek Marsh, Skidaway Island, Georgia - 011502XT metaG (version 2) | ecosystem: Environmental > Aquatic > Marine > Intertidal zone >...
CGTAAATACTTACGTTAGTTTGCATTTGTGTTTGAACGGCCATTACTACATCACCTTCTCCGATGATTTGGTGTTGTACTTTGATGCCTGTTATTTCTTCAAACGCTTTTGTAAGAGTCTTAGACTCATACACGTGAGTTGGTATCCCCTCAGATACTACTTTTAAAGTCATTCCTTTGAATGGCTTTGCAGCATCTTGAAACCACTTTAGCTCTTTCTCTCTTTCTTTAGCAGATAAAGCTGAAAGACTAAACTCACCATCAGACCATTTCTTGATTGCATTTGCAGATGCACCAGAAATAGTTACGATTGAAAATGTAACAGCAACAGCAAGAACAGTTTTTAATGTCTTAATCATTATTTCTCCCGTTATGTTATTTTTATTTAGATAATTAAAGTAAACTAAATCAAAGTATGGAAGTCAAAAAAAAATTCGCACTTATTAATTTCAATTAAAAATTGAATATCTATGATAATGTTTTTTTAATTGCTTTATTCCAACCATTAATAAGTTTTTTTCTTTCATTTGATTTCATTTTCGGAATAAAACTTCTATCGACCTGCCAATTATTAGATATATCCTCAAGAGATTTATAAACTCCAATTTGTAGTCCTGCCATAAATGCCGCACCTAAAGCAGTAGTCTCATCCACTTTTGGTCTCAATACTTTAATATCAACAACATCAGATAAAAATTGTGAAAACCAATTATTTTTTACCATCCCACCATCTACTTTTATTATCTTTGGTTTTAATCCATCATTTTTCATAGCTTCAAATAAATCATGTGTTTGATAAGCAACCGACTCTACAGTAGCTCTTACAATTTCTTTTGGCCCAGTATCTCTGGTTAGACCTGAAAGTATTCCTCGCGCATTTACTGCCCAATAAGGTGCACCCAATCCTGTGAAAGCTGGGACTAAATAAATCCCATTATTTGATTTTAGTGATTTAATAATTTTTTCTGTATCTGAAGCTTTTTTGATAAATTTTATTTTATCTCTTAACCATTGCACTCCTGCACCTGCTATAAAAATAGACCCTTCTAATGCATATGTAGTCTGGCCTTTAATTCTATAACCAATTGTAGTTAACAATCTATTCTTAGAGTAAACTTTTTTTCTTCCTGTATTTAAAAGAACAAAAGCACCCGTCCCGTAAGTACTCTTAAGTGAACCAGTTTCAAAACAACATTGCCCAATACTTGCCGATTGTTGATCGCCTACTATTCCTGTAATTGGATAAGATACACCAGTAAGACTAGGATCTGTATGACCAAAATCAGCTGAACAATCTTTAACTATGGGCAATATTTCTCTCGGTATTTTTAAAATTTTCAATATTTGATCATCCCACTCATTTGTAGAAATATTGAATAACATTGTTCTACTTGCATTTGTAGCATCAGTAGCATGATCTGCACCGTTAGTTAATCTCCATAAGAGAAAACTATCCACTGTTCCAAATAATAATCTTTTCTTTTTTATTAACTCTCTAGCTTTTGGCACATTGTCAATTATCCATTTAATTTTTGTTGCTGAAAAATAAGCATCTATCAACAAACCAGTTTTATTATAAATAATAGTTTCTTTTTTTTGTTTGATTAATTTTTTACAGTATTCTGAAGATCTTCTATCTTGCCAAACAATAGCATTATAAACTGCTTTGCCGGTATGTTTATCCCACAGGATAGTAGTTTCTCTTTGATTAGTAATTCCAATCGTCAAAACTTTTCCATTAAGTTTTTTACTTTTTGCAATTACATCTTTAAGAACTTTTTTAGTTGAAGACCAAATCTCCTCTGGATCGTGTTCTACCCAACCATCTTTTGGAAAATATTGTTTAAACTCCATTTGAGATACAAATTTTGGTCTACCTTTAAGGTCAAAAAGAATTGCTCTACTGGATGTAGTACCTTGATCAATTGAAATAATAAACTTGTGTTTTGGCATCAAGTAATTCTAACTAAAATATTTACAAATTGAAAATAAATTTAACAAATTTATCAACATTCAATTTGGTCGATCTAAGAAAAGGTTTTTAGTTATAAATATATAAAATTTAACTCCATGGAAATGGACTATTTGATGTTGGGTGAAGATTTCCTTTTTTATAGCGATCAAATCTAAATGGCTTTAATAAATTACTTTCTTTACCAAGTATCTCATTTGCAACTAGGTGACCCACACCAATCATCTTATACCCATGATTTGCATCAGCAATTAAATATACATTATCAAAAAATCTATCAAAAATTGGAAAGCTGTCTGGTGTCATACATCCCAATCCTCCTGAAGGGCCTTTTCTATATAAAGAGGAGTTGCCTTCAAATCTTTTTTGACAATGTGATAAAGCTGAAGTCCACATATCTGAAAATGTATCTGTTGTTTGATATTCATCAGACTCTAAACCATATGGATCCACGTTAACTTCATCAAAATGTTTATCTACTATGTATGGTGATGTTCCACCTTGAACACCTAAACCTTCAATGTCAGGTTTATAATAAATGCCCCATAATTTATCAGTCAAAAGTTTTTTATTCTTGTCTGAATAAAGTGGTGCATCTGTATCAACATGAATTACAGGAGGTTGTTTATTTTCATTAGTTCTTAAATAATCTGATTTAACTCCCAAAACTCCTTCTTGTAAAAACCAATATTTCCACATTTCAGTTTGATGTAATTTTTCATCTTTACCTTTAATTTCTATTTTTTTTGGTAATTCTAACATATTCCAAAAATCTCTAACCCATGGTCCTGCACCAATTACTACTTGCTCACATTCAATAATTCCTTCATTTGTAATTACACTTTTAACTGTGCCATTATTTTCTCTGTTAAAACCATTTACTGTAATTCCTTTAAAAATAGTAACTCCCCCAGCACTTGCCTTTTTTTCCAAAGCCTTAATTGAATCTTTATTAAAAGCATAACCTCCCTTTTTTTCATGAAGAACTGAAGTAATTCTTTTTGCTTGCCAATCATCGAAAATATTTTTCATATATTTCATGCAATCTTTTTCACCTTCAATAAAAATAGACTCATAACCAATAGATTTCTGTTGCTCAAAAATACTGGCAACATCTTCATGCATAATTTCAGATGAAATTTGCATGTATCCAACAGCATTATATTTAAAAGATTTTGGATCACTTTCCCAAACTTCAACTGAATGAGCCATTAGCTCTCTCATTGCTGGCTGGAAATAATTATTTCTTACAACACCACAAGCAATTCCACTAGCGCCAGCAGCAGTGTCTTTTTTTTCTAGAAGAATTATATCACCAGCATTTTTATAAGTTTCAGATAATTTCCAAGCAGTACTTAATCCGTGAATACCACCACCGATAATAACAACTTTTGCTTTTTTGGGTAAAGACATTTTAAAAGTAATTATTAATACCTAATTTCATAAAGATATTATTATTAATATTAATATTAATTATATATAAAAACTAGATACGTTGTTTAATATTCAATATTTTTAAGAGTATCTAAATAATTCTCAAATTCTTTTAAAAACGATTCTGAAGGCACAATATTTTTAATTCTTTGATCTGGTGAGTTTTTTATCAGTTTAAAAAAACCTTTCTCACAGGCTTCGTTAATCATAATTGCAGATTTTGGTCGAGAAGTTTTAAATAGTCTTGTTTTTAAACCTTCTACTGATAATTTTTCATTCAACTTATATGATGACATAACAACTAACATCATATGGTAGTGAGATGGTGATTTTCTAAAAAAATAATTGCTTGAAGTCGAAGAATGCTTCATTTGCTCTTCCCAAAACTGAAGTAATGTTTTTTTATTTTTTATTTCTTTTTCAATCATTACAGACCAATAGTTGAGTTTAAATTTATATTAGCATACTGATAAATTTTACAAGTAAAAAGTATCATTTTTGTTTATAGAATGTATAAATAAATCCATATAAATAATAGTTAGTTTTTCAATTAATGCATAAGATTTTAGAAAATAAAATTTATTCAATTTCAAACATTGTTTACAATGAAAAACATCTTTTAGATAAAGACAATATTTTTCAAAATTTAGAGGAGAAACTCATCACAGAAGCAGTCACAACAATTGAAAATTGGGAAACATATAAACCAACACCTTTAATTGAATTAGATAAACTTAGCTCATATCTAAATATAAATAAGATTTATTATAAAGATGAAGGATTTAGATTTGATTTAAAATCATTCAAAGCTTTAGGTGGCGCATTTGCAGTTAATAAAATTGTCAAAGAAACTAAAGCAAAAACTGTATCTACAGCTACAGCTGGAAACCATGGAAGATCTGTTGCGTGGGGTGCTCAAAGATTAGGTATTAAATGCAAGATATTTATTAGTGAGTTTGTAAGTGAAGACAGAGCAGAAGCAATGAGAAATTTAGGAGCTGATGTAATTAGGGTTAAAGGCAATTATGATGCTTCTTTGAAAGAGTGCATAAATCAATCCAAAAAAAATCAATGGGAAATTGTTCAGGATGTTTCTTGGGAAGGATACAAAACTGTACCAAGATATATCATGGCTGGTTATACAATAATGATTAAAGAAATTTTTGATAAGATCAAAAATGAAAAAATTTCACATGTATTTTTACAAGCTGGTGTAGGTGGAATGGCTGCTGCAACAATTGCAGGTTTTGCAAAATATTCAAATAATTTGCCATGCTTTATTACAGTTGAGCCAAAAGATGCTGAATGTGTATTACAAAGTATTAAAAATAAAAAGCCCACTTCAATAAATATACAAAAAGAGTCTATTATGGGTGGTATGTCATGTGGTGATGTATCTAGTTTGGCTTGGGAAATACTTAAACATTCAACAAATTATTCAATATCAATTTCAGATGAAGCTGTCGCAACAACTGTTGCACTTTTAAAACAAAAAGAATTTTCAAATGATGAAATTATTGCTGGTGAATGTGGAGTGCCTGGAGTTATTTCCTTAATATCGGCGATTAAAGACAAAAATATTTGTGAAAAACTTAAGCTTAATTCTCAATCAAATGTTCTACTAATAGGTTGTGAGGGTCTGACTGACTTTAAAATGTACAACAAACTTTTAAAGGAAGGACAAGAAATTATAAAAAATGAGCAATAAAGCCATTGTTTGGATTAGAGAAGATTTTAGGATTAATAATAATCCTGCTTTAGCTTATGCAAGCCATCAGCATAATTTGGTTTCAGCCTTATACATATTTAATCCAAAAGTATTTATAAAAAAAAGAGAAGCTCAACAATGGTGGCTATCAAAATCTTTGGAAAATTTTAAAGTTGAATTATCAAAATTGAATATAAACCTTGAAATTCAAATTGGTGAGGAGATGGATATATTATCAAAAATTAACTCAAAAGATAATCTAACAATTTATTGGAATAAAGTTTATGAGCCAGATGTTATAAATTTAGGAAAAAAAATCAGAGATAATATTTTTTTAAAAAAAAATATAAAATTCAAATATTTTAAAGGAAATATATTAAATGAATTTCAAAATGTAACTAAAAAAGATGAAACACCTTTTAAAGTTTTTACTCCTTTTTGGAGAGTCGCAGAGCAAATTTATATCAACGCAATACCTTCTAAATTGTCAAAAGTTTTAAAAAGAGAAAAAAGTTTTGAATACTTTAAAAACAATAGATTGCCTGAAGAAATTTTACCTAAAAAAAAATGGTATAAAAAATTTGAAAATTATTGGAATGTATCTGAAAAAAATGCACAGAATCTTTTAAGTGATTTAATCAAAAACAAAATTAATAAATATGGAGTGAATAGAGATATTCCTTCTATTGAAGGAACATCAAAACTTTCACCATATATTAAACATGGACAAATCCATGTTGAAAAAATTTATAAAGAATGTTCTTCAGTAAAACCTAAAAACATCAACATACAAAAATATATTAACGAATTAGGATGGAGAGAGTTTTCACACAGCTTAATCAATTATTTTCCTGAAATGTTAAAAGGTAATTTAAGAAAAGAATTTGATAAATTTCCATGGGTCAAAAATGAAAAACATTTAAAAGCCTGGAAAAATGGAATGACAGGATATCCAATTGTAGATGCAGGTATGCGTGAACTCTATGAAACTGGTTGGATGCATAATAGAATTAGAATGGTTGTAGGCTCCTTTTTAGTGAAACATCTGAGAATAAATTGGGTAGAAGGAGAAGAACATTTTAGAAACTGCTTATTAGATTTTAATGAAGCTAATAACGTTGCTCAATGGCAATGGGTTGCAGGTTGTGGAGCAGATGCAGCACCTTATTTTAGAATTTTTAATCCAATTCTTCAGGGTGAAAAATTTGACAAAGAAGGTTTGTATGTAAAAAAATGGGTACCAGAATTAAGTAAAGTTCCTTCAAAATTCATCCATAAACCATGGGAAATGGAATTGAGGTATCAAGAAGCTATCAAAACTATAATTGGAAAAGATTATCCAAATCCAATCGTTATTCATGAAAAAGCTAGAGCTTCTGCTTTAGAAGCTTTTCAATCCCTTAAAAAATAATTCATTCACCAATGAAGTGATGAATTATAGTTCTTTTTTGAGTTTGAATTCTATGCTCAAATAAAAAAATTCCCTGCCAAGTACCCAATAACAATGCTCCATCTTTTAAACTCAATGAGATTTGATTGTTAGTTAAAGCTGCTTTTATATGAGCAGGCATATCGTCTTTTCCTTCAGTTGTGTGAGAGTATAACGATGTATTCATTGGGGCCAGTTTATCAAAGTATTTAATTAGATCTTTTTGAACATCTGGATCGGCATTTTCCTGTATTATTATAGAAGCACTAGTATGTTGAATGCTTAAATTAATAATACCATTTCTTAAATCAAATTTGTTTATCCAAGCTAAAGTACTATCAGTAAACTCATAAAGTTTTTGTCCATTAGTTGTTATCTCTAGGTTATAAAACTTTTGTTTCATGGTAAATCTATTTTAACTGAAGTTAATTCGTATAATCTACTTATAGTTCTTTTAAAAATTTTAGATAAACTTGCTGAAGAGTTTAAATTATTAAGTGAATTATTGGATGAAACAAGTATAGGAATTTTATTTTCATAAATAATATCTATCAAGGTAATAAACCGTTGTTGTTGATCAGAATTATTTTCATTAAAATTTGGTATATTTTCAATTAATATAAATTTACAATTTTTTGAAATATTTAAATAATCTTCTGATCCAATGTTTCTTTTGCATAATTCCTCAAAGTTAAATCTAGCAATTCCATCATAAAAATTTTCAATAATGAATTCTCTACCTTTAATATAAATTATTTTTTTTGATTTTTTTTTATCTTTCGTCAGTTCTCTAAAAAATTTATTTAATTTAAAGTTAGTAGTCTCATTAATTGGATGTAAAAATCTATCTAAAATATTCTTATTATTAATTCGATAATCCTCATTAATCAAAAGTTCTTGTTCATAACAGTTTTCTTTCAAAATTTTTAAAAAAGGTATGAACCGGTCTCTTTGTAATCCATCTTTATAAAGATCATCAATTCGTATATTAGAAGAAAATATTACACAAATTTTTTTTTCAAAAATTTTTTTAAATAGTCGCCCCAATATCATTGCATCAACAATATTAGTTACCTGAAATTCATCAAAAAATATTAATTTTGATTTATTTTGAAGATCTTTAACAAAATTTTCTATTCCTTTATCTTTTTCATTATTATCAAAAATAAAGTCATGAAAATCTATCATAAACTTATTAAAGTGAACTTTGGTCTTATTAAATTTAAGATTGTTATAAAAAAAGTTTAATAACATAGTTTTTCCAACACCTACATCTCCATGAAGATAAAATCCTAATTTTTTGTGCTTATTAAAAAAACTTTTTAAAAGTGATATGTTAAAATTTTCTTCTGAAAACTTTTCTAAACTATCAATAATCTTTATCTGATTGGGGTTAATCTCAAACTTTGAAATATTACAATATTCAATAAATCTATTTTGTAATTTCATTTTTTTCAAAATTTATTCCATATTCAGATCTTGGACCTTTTCTGAAACCAAAAGGTCCAGGTATAAATATTGTCATAGGTTTTGTTCCTTGTTTAAGATCTACTCTATGAAAAGCATTCGCTGATCTAAAACCAATGTAACCTGGCTTTCTCCAAAACTTACCTTTCTTGGTAGTTTCCCAATATCCATCTTTTAAAATAATTGTAATGTAAGGACAAAGATGATTGTGAACACCTTCGCCATGATCATCAGCTAACATTTCGTGAATTAGGATATTAAAAGGAAACCATTTAGGTCTATATCTAAATAACACATAATACCTATTCATCCACGGTTTTGCTAAATCATATCTTGGATGAGATGGTCCTCTATCTAATACTACTTTTTTTCTACCTAATTTTTCTAATAATTTTAGAAACATACTTAATCATATTTTACGATGGTTCCATTTTTTACCAAATACAGGTGTTGATTAAATATATAAGGTTTGGAAATTTTTTCTCTAGCTATTTTTTTTATTTGTTCAATCTTACCAGTTTTTAAATTGATAACGATTAAATGACCATTATTATTAGTTAAGAAAATCTTATTATTAGCAATTACAAATCCCTCGGGTTTAATATCTTTTCTTTTTTTAGCTTTATATAGAGAGTAGATATCATTGATCCTCAAAATATTACCCTGCTCTTTTTGAATTGTAAAAAGATGTCCATCTTCAGAGATGGTCAAGATAAATTCATCTAAAATTATTGGAGTTAACTTTGAACTAATATCATTCTTCCAATTCAAGGAACCTGTTTTAATATCAACTGAATAAAACTCATTTCTATTATTGGAGAAAAAAATTGATTTTCCATCTGAAACTAAATTAGAAAGCTTAAAATTGTAAGTTTGATTTATTATATTGCTACTTTGTGTTGGTAATTGCCAAATAATTAGTCCTGAGGAAATATCGACTGCTGTAATATCCCCAATTGAGTTATTGAATATTACCTGATTGTCAATTATCGCTAAAGAGTAATCAGTATTAGAAATTGTAAAAGAACTTTCTGTTGCCAAATTCCAACACTCTGAACCATCAATAATTTTAAAACATCTTAAAGTATTATTGAAATCAATAGCAAAAAAACTTTCATTATGAATTTTGATTTCTGAGTTAAATGGATATGGATTATTTTTAGACCAGTTTAACTCACCAGTGTTCAGATTTACTGAATAAACCTTTGAAATATTATCTACAATTACCAAATTATTTTCATCTAAAGCTAAGCTTAATATTGGGTTTAATTTTTTTTCAGATTTTGAATAAAAATTATTTTTCCAAATAACTTTTGAATTCTGGTCAAATCTTAAAAGTGCACCCTTCTTATCAAAATAAATTAAACCGTCTTTCAAGAACAAAGGTTTGGAGTTTAGGCCATCTAAAGAATTAAATTTAGAAAATCTATATCCTTCAACTTTTTCAAGTCTAGCTTTGTAGTCATATGATCCAAAATTATTGTATTTAAGATTTTGAGGTGCAGTATCAGAAAAATCTATGCTAATGTTTGAATTAAATTCTTTTGTAGCAACTTCTTTGGTACCAAATATTTCTACAATATTTTCGTTTTGTTCGATTTCGTTTTTTTGATCATTCCAAATTCTAGAATTAGAATTAAAAGAACAATTGCTAATAAGAATTAATGAAAAAAAAATAGCAATAATTTTAATCACTGAGATCTCTATTTAGTCTTTTTTGTGCCTCTGTTTTTAAATCTTGGTTAGCATTTTCCAATAAAACCAATTGATTAAAGAATTCTTTTGATTTTTGTTTTTCTTCTTTAGAATAAAAATACTCTGCTAATAAATACAATGCTTGAGCCTTCCAAATACTGTCAGAGTTAGTTATTGGTTTTAATATATCTAAAAGTTCATTTTCTTCACTAGAATCTGCATTATAAAGTGCTTTTTTATAGATAATTAAATTTTTGATTTCTTTATCCAATGAAACTTCATCAATTATATTGTCAAATAAATCATTAATTTTTGACTTGTCAGTAATTAATTTGTTATCAATTATAAAGTAAAGAGACAAAGGTGAGTAAGTGGGATCATTCTTATAAACTAGATCTGTTAGCAAATTTTCTGTTCTTTTTTTATTCTCCTCTGAATACTTGGTTACAGCAGAATTGTATTGATCAGAAATTTCTAATTTTTTATTTTCTTTATATTCTTCATAGGCAAAGTACCCAAATAAAATTGCTATAATGATTACAACAAATGTTAGAAGTGTTTTTTTATTATTAACAAAAAAGTTTCTGATTTTTTCATTTCTTGTATTGCTATTAATAATTGCTGTTTCTTCATCCATAATTAAATCATATTCCGAAGAACATACTGAAGAATTCCACCATTTTTATAATACTCAAGCTCATTTTTGGTATCTATTCTACAAAGAGTATCAACAATTTTTATTTCACCTGAAATATATTTTATTTCAAGTTTTACAATGTCTGATGGATTAATACCTTTTTCAATATCCACAACACTAATCAATTCTGAACCTTTTAGTTCAAGATTAGATCTATTTAAATTATCTTTAAATTGTAATGGCAATATTCCCATCCCAATTAAATTAGATCTATGAATTCTCTCAAAACTTTCTGCTATGACAGCTTTAACACCTAATAATTTTGTCCCTTTTGCTGCCCAGTCTCGTGATGATCCAGTTCCATATTCTTTTCCACCGATTACAACAAGATCAGTTCCTCTTTTTTTATACTCAACAACCGCATCATAAACTGGCATAACTTTTTCCTCTGGATATAATTTTGTAAAACCACCCTCAGTTCCAGGTGCCATTTCATTTCTAATTCTAATATTTGCAAAAGTTCCTCTCATCATAACTTCATGATTCCCTCTTCTTGAGCCATAAGAATTATAATCTTTTGGTAAAATCTGATGTTTCATAAAATATTCTCCAGTCGGACTCTCTTTTTGAATATTACCAGCTGGTGAAATATGATCAGTTGTAACCATGTCACCTAAAATTAGTAATGGTCTCGCATCTTTGATAGCTTTGAATCCTTCTGGTTGATCTGACAAGTTTTCAAAGAATGGGGGTTTCTTTACATAAGTTGAATTTTCATCCCAATTATAAATACTACTTTTTTCTGTTTTAATCTCTTGCCATTGTTTAGGACCTTGTGAAACATTAGAATATCTCTTTATAAACATGTCAGCATTTAATGAAGTTTTTAATGTTTCTTCAATTTCTCGATTGGATGGCCAAATATCTTTTAAGTAAACATCTTTCCCATTTTTGTCTTTCCCAAAAGAATCTTTGTATAAATCAAAAGACATATGTCCTGCTAATGAATAAGCAACTACCAATGGTGGTGAAGCTAGATAATTAGCTTTAATATGTGGAGATATTCTTCCCTCAAAATTTCTATTCCCAGATAAAACTGATACTCCATATAAATTCTCTTTTTGTATAGCTTCAACTATGTTGTCTGCCAGAGGACCTGAATTTCCAATACAAGTTGTGCATCCATATCCAACAAGGTTAAAACCTAATTTATCTAAATAAGTGTTTAAACCTGCCTTTTCTAAATAATCTGTTACTACTTGAGAGCCAGGTGCTAATGATGTTTTTACCCATGGCTTTGTTTCAAGACCAAGTTCAACTGCTTTTTTAGCCAATAAACCAGCTCCAATTAAAACATTTGGATTTGAAGTATTCGTGCAAGAAGTAATTGCAGCAATTAAAATACTACCATCTTTTATTTCATAATCTGTATTAGAAACTTTTGATGATTTGAAATCATCTCTTGCAGCAACTTCTTTAAAACTTTTATCAAAACTTTGAGATGCTTCTGATAATAAAACTTTATCTTGAGGTCTTTTTGGTCCTGAAATAGTTGGAACAATAGTAGACATATCCAAAGTTAAAGTATCAGTAAATTCAATTTCAGAACTTGCCCATAGGCCTTGAGCTTTTGCATATTCTTCAACAATTTTTACTGTCTCATCATCTCTTCCTGAAAATTTAAGATACTTTAATGTTTCATCATCAATTGGAAAAAAGCCACAAGTTGCACCATACTCTGGCGCCATATTCGCAATTGTTGCTCTATCTGCTAAAGTAAGATTTTTTAAACCTTCGCCAAAAAATTCTACGAATTTACCCACTACACCCTTATCTCTTAACATTTTTACAACTGTTAAAACAAGATCAGTCGCGGTTGTCCCCTCGGGCATTTTATTTTTAACTTCAAAACCAATAACTTCTGGTATCAACATTGATATAGGTTGACCCAGCATACCTGCTTCAGCCTCAATACCACCAACGCCCCATCCAAGTACTGATAATCCATTAACCATTGTGGTATGACTATCTGTTCCAACTAATGTGTCTGGAAAAATATATTGTTCATCTTTTACTTTTTCAGACCAAACAACTTTAGACAAATATTCTAAATTTACCTGGTGACAAATACCTGTTCCAGGTGGAACAATTCTAAAATTATCAAATGCGTTTTGACCCCATTTTAGAAATGAATATCTTTCACCATTTCTTTTGAATTCTATTTCAACATTTTTGTCAAAACTATCTGCTTTAGCAGATTGATCTACTTGTACTGAGTGATCAATAACTAAATCAACTGCTGACAAAGGATTGATAGTATTTGGATCTTTTGATTTTTCTTTTACAGCTTCTCTCATTGCAGCAAGGTCTGCAACAGCTGGAATTCCAGTATAATCCTGAAGCAAAACTCTTGCGGGTCTATAGGCAATTTCTGTATTTGATTTTTTCGTTTTTAGCCAATCTTTAATAGCTGTAATTTGAGTTTTATTAACTGTTAAATCGTCTTCATATCTTAATAAATTTTCTAATAGAACTTTTAATGATTTTGGAAGTTTTGATACTCCTTCAAGGCCATTTTTTTCAGCTTCAGGTATTGAATAATATGTATAGTCTTTGTTACTAATACTAATTTTACTTTTAGAGTTAAAAGAGTTCTTGGTTCCTGGTTTCATGTTAAATATAAAATCCGATTATACAGACTAAAATTAGCCCCGACATAACATAATTAAATCGTTTTATAAAACTGTTATTTGTCGCAAATTTTCTTAAAAATTTACCCAACAAAGTCCAAGCAGTTATTGATGAAAAAGCTGTTAAACAACAAACAATAATTACCATCAATGATGTTGAAATATAATTACCTTGATCAACAAACTTAGAAATCAATGTTGTTGCAGCCATCACTCCTTTTGGATTTATAAACTGGAAAATAAATGTGTCATAAAAAGTTACTGGGTTAGTTTTTTTTTCATTATTTGAAGCAGTTGCAGTTGCAATCTTATAAGCAAGATAAATCAAAAATACTGTTCCGAGAATTCTAATTATTTCCTGAATAATTGGATAGGTTTTGAACAAAGATATTAAAACAAAATTAATTAAAATTACTAATACTGTATAGCCAAATCCAACACCCATTATCAGTGGAATTGTTTTTTTAAAGCCAAAATTGAAGCCTGAATATGATGCTACTGCATTATTAGGACCAGGGGTATATCCCAATGAAAAAGAGATTCCAATTAACAAAAGTAAATCAGAACTCATCCTTAGGCTATTGGAAGCCCATTTTCAGATTTTTGGGAAGGATGAACTAAAATTACTTTTCCATCTTTATCAATTGATCCTAAAATTAAAACTTGTGAAACAACACCAGCAATATTTTTTTCTGGGAAATTACAAACACCTATTACTTGTTTTCCTTTAAGATTTTCTTCATTGTAGTAATGCGTTATTTGAGCTGATGATTGTTTAATTCCTATTTCACCACCAAAATCAACTTCTATAACTAATGAAGGTTTTCTTGCTTTTTCATTTTTTTTAACAGAGATAACTGTGCCAACTCTAATGTCTACTTTATCAAAATCTTCATAGGTAATTTGTGGTTTCATAAAAATAATATATAGTTGATTAAAAATGACTATAGAAAGTAATTTATACGAAAAATCAATAAAGATTTTATCTGATCTAATTGGATTTCAAACTATATCTGGTCAAGATAATAGTGAACTTATCAATTATTGTGAAAAAATTCTTAATAGTTTGAACATAGAAACTTTTAAAGTTTTTGATGAAGACAAAAAAAGAGTAAATTTATTTGGAACTCTTAAAGCTAAAAAAACTAATGGAAAAAAACCAATAATATTATCTGGTCACACTGATGTTGTTCCAGTTTCCAAAGGTTGGAGTTCTGACCCTTTCACTGCAACGATTAAAGATAATAAATTGTATGGTAGAGGATCTTGTGACATGAAAGGTTTTATAGCCTGCACACTTGCTTATGCTGAAATTTTCAAACAGAGTAATTTAGATAGAGATATACATTTTTGTTATACGTTTGACGAGGAAACTGCTTGTATTGGTGCTCCTTTATTAATTAAAGAATTAAAAAAAAGAAATATTAAAGACGGAATTTGTATTATTGGAGAACCTACTAATATGAAAATAATTGACGGTCACAAAGGAATGAATGAATATACAATTCACTTTGGAGGTTTAGCGGGTCATAGCTCTAAACCTCATAAAGGAGTTAATGCGATTGAATATGCGTCGAGATATGTAAATAAACTTCTAGAGATTAGACAAGAATTAATCAAGAGAGCACCTAAAGATTGTATTTTTGATCCTCCACATTCAACTCTTTCTATAGGAGGAATATCTGGTGGTATCGCACACAACGTAATTGCAGATAAATGTAAAGTTGAATGGGAAACAAGACCTGTCAATAAAGCAGATGCTGATTTTGTAACAAATGAAATGGATAAATTTGTTAATGAAGAGCTTTTACCAAATATGAAAAAAGTTTTTCCAAAATCTTTTAT
>Ga0255773_10003156_pt1 | contig 14849 bp, 9 predicted proteins | sample 011ome_17_FD_179971 | JGI IMG/M metagenome (GOLD analysis project Ga0255773, IMG submission 179971) | Coastal salt marsh microbial communities from the Groves Creek Marsh, Skidaway Island, Georgia - 011502XT metaG (version 2) | ecosystem: Environmental > Aquatic > Marine > Intertidal zone > Salt...
ACAAACCACAGATTATTAGACACTGCTTATGTACTAGCAGAAATTACAGTAAATGAAGAAAATACTGACATACCAGAGTTAGAGTTTGTAGTTAGAGGAAGAATACATGAAGGATACAACTATGACTTTACTTACAGACATGATGATAAAGGATATTCAAGTGAAAACATAAGTAACTTCACTTTAGGAGAAAGCGTAACTTTTTATAGAACAAGTGATGATACCGCATTAAATACAACCACAATTAGAGACGTATTTGAAGAAACAGACCCTAGAACCGGTGTAGTTCATAATAAGATTAGATTTGCAGATAGGCCTTACCACGCAAGTAACTTTGCATATACAGACGCAACTCCAACACATACAGAATTCTACGCAAAAGATTCTAGTAATAATACATGGCATATGTTGACTTGGAATCATAACGATATAGATAGTGACGATAGTGCTTTACCAAATCAAGGTTCAAATATATCAAGTCTTGCAAGAAACTCATCTTCAGGAAAACTAGAAGTATCAGTTGGTGATACAGATTTAAGTGGGCAAACAAAATTCAAAGTAGTAGGAACAGGTGGCGGACAACTAGATGGAATAGAAAACTCTACTTTTACAGGAACATATTCAAATCAAGTAGTAACACTAGACCTTTATGTAGCAACTTTAACAGGCAGTGATGTAATTTCAAATGGCAGACTTATAGGTTCTAAACAAATTAAATTACCTTCTTCTGCTTCTGCAACAGATGATTTTTATAATGACCAGTTTATAGAAATAACTTCAGGACAAGGAGTTGGAGAGAAAAGAAGAATTACAGACTATAATGGAACTACTAAAATAGCAACATTAAAAACAAACTTTATTGACCATCCTAATGCTTCTAGCAACTATAAGGTATATGGAAGAGGAAGTGATTTACGTTCAGGAAATAACCCAGCTCTGCATACACTAGACTATTTAACAAATGGAACTTTTGGTAAAGGATTAGAACTAGAAAAAGATATAGCACTAAATACTTTTACAAATTCAGCAAGAACTTGTGACTCTCGTTCAGATATTACATTAGCAACAACAACTTCTCCAACAGTTGGAGACGAGTACATATTAACAGACGATGGTACAGCTTCTGGAAATATAATTGCTAGAGGTAAAGTTAAAAGTTCTACTCTAAATGTCACACACTATTCTGTAGTATTAGAAGATGTTATTGGACAGTTTCAAAGAATATATCAAAAATGGATATACTATAAGGTAGGAGATATTATCTATACTAATGGAGGGGACTTATTTAGAGTTCCTTCTTCTAAAGGAAATGGCTACATTGATGTACAACCTACTAACGGTAGTAGACAGGGATTATCTGCTATAAATAATGTTACTTTATATAAAGCAACAAATACAGGAGTTACTCTTACAACTTTCGGAAAGAAATACGTAGAAAATTATAGTTTATATGATTCTGATTTTGTACAATATTGGAGATGGGTTGGATGGGAACATGACCATCAAAGATGGTGTACTCGTCATCAAATGAACTCAATAATAGAAACTAGTTCTTCTGTGTTCCAAAATACAACAAATATGTTAGAACACTATAATGGTATATTAAGTTATTCTAATGGAAATTATGAACTAGAAGTAGAAGCACAAGAAGATGCACCTAGTAATGATACTCCTTATCATATAAAATATGGCGATATTATAGGTTCTCTAAAAGTTACAGAAGACCCTAGTAGAAAAAGTTTTAATACTATTAATGCAACTTTATCCGACCCAGGAAATAAATGGTCAAATACATCAGTAGCTTTTTATAATTCTAATTTTGTAAAAGCAGACAGAAATGTAGTAAAAACAGGAAATTTACAATTTTCAGGTATTACAAACTATTGGAATGGAAGAATAAATGCAGAAAGATTTTTAACAGAATCACGTTTTCCTTTACAAATATCTTTTGTTATGATGCCAAAAGGAATTATATTAAAAGCAGGTCAAGTACTAAAAATAGACTACGATAGATTTGGATGGAGTGGCAAACTTTTCCGTATACAAGACCTATCTATAAATCCAGATTGTTTAGTAACTGTTTCAGCAGTCGAGTATGATGATTCTATGTATCTTATATCAAATACTAGAACTTCTGCATTAAGTAGTACACAAAATCCAGGAGCAGCAGGTACAGGAACTCCTACAGCACCAACAAGTTTAACTGGAACTACTGATAAACAAGGAGTATCAATACTTACCTGGTCAAACGCAAGTAATTTTATTAATTCAAGCGACTCTACAGAAATTTGGGCTTCTAATGATAATAACAGATCAAACGCTGAAAAAATAGGAGAAGCAGATAATGAAACCTCATTTAATCATGCTTTAGGAGAAGAAGCAGCAAAATACTATTGGATTCGACACAAGAGAGTTATTTCAAAAAGAAGGTCAAAACAAAAGACAACAATATTTTCAGCATATCATCCAAGTGGTGCAACATCAGGTGTTCCTGGGACGGCTAAATCTCCAGCACAAATAACCGTTAACTTAACAAATCCAAGTATGACCTTGCAACAAACAAATACAGGTTCGATAAACTATGCTGCAACTGGAACAGATATTCAAGTCATACTCGGAGAAAATATACTAATAAATGACCAATCCGGTAGCCAAGCAAATAGTAGTTTTAGAGTTGCAGTATCTGCGTCAAATATTACAGCAGGTTCAGAAAGCACTGTCAATGACGCAAATAGTAATGCAACAATATTTAGAATAGGAAATCATGGCAATGCAACTTCGGATACTCCTGTAATTACATATACAATTACAGTTAAAGATGGAGTAGGATCAACTACAACATTACAACGTTTTCAACATTTTGCTGTTGCTCAAGATGGAGCGCCGGGGGACGATGGCTTTACAATCACAGGTACAAATACAAATCATACATTTACAGGTAATACTACTGGAGCTGCAAGTGCTACAGGATTTTCTTGTGATTTTGTAATTAGAGAAGGAGCAACTACATGGACGTATGACGGCTCTTCCCCTTACTCTTCTAATTCTTATAGATATGGTTCTTTAACAGATTCAAATGTTTCTTCTAGTGTTGCTTCTGATGGCACAATTACAATTGCTTCAAATTCTGCACTTCTATCTGGAACATCAACAGTAACAGGAAGTATAATTGTACCAATTTATGATAATTCAGATGATACTTTACTTACTACTGCAGTAATTAGTTTAAATAAAACTATAGAAGGATTAGACGGACAAGACGCAAAATCTGTAAGACTATCTGCAAGTTCTTTAGTATTTACTGAAGCAAAAAATGGAACTCTAAGTCCAAGTTCAATAACTCTTACTGCCAACAGACAGAATGTTTCGAGTAGTTCTAGTTTTAGTACTAGTCCAAGCGTAACTTTAACAGGAAGTGGAGACACTAGAGCTTTATCTTCTGCAAATTTTGGTACAAATGACTCAGTAACAGTAACAGTAACAGCAGACACAGTTTCAGACACAGTCACTCTTGTTAGAGTAGAGGAAGGGTCTGATGCACTTACAATTGTAAATTCAAACCCTGCACATACTGTTCCTGCCACAAATACAGGGGTTGTTAACTCAGGAAACTTAACAGGAAGTGGTACTACTATAAAAGTATTCGAAGGAGCTACTGCACTAGATTATGACGGCAGTGGTGCAACAGCAGGGCATTGGACAGTATCTGCCTCACAGAGCCCTAGTTCAACTCTTTCTACTACAAGTATTTCCGATAGCGGGAATGATGCAGTTGTAGCTAATTATACTTCAATGGCTACTGGGACAGATAATGTAGTAGTTACTTATACAATAACAGGTAAAAGATTAAATGGAGAAAGTTTTTCTCTACAAACTTCACAAAGTATTGCTAAATCAAAAACAGGTACAGCAGGAGGAGCAGGAGTTCGTGGTGGAAGTATATTTACTTTTGAAGAATCTACTACAAGTGGAATAAGTGCTTCAGATGCTTCTGACTTTGCAGGAACTTTAGATACTGGCACCGCACAAGCAGTAGCAGCAGCAGTAATTGCAGCAGCTTCTGATGGTACAATAAGACCAAATGATAGAATAACAGTAACAGACAATAGTGCAGATAAAGCCGGAACAAGAATATATACTGGAAGTGCAACCACAAGTTCAGGTTCTGTAGGTACGTCAGATTATAGTTCTTTAGTAGTAGAAACCTTTAATGGTTCTGTAATTGTTGATGGAACACTATCTGCATCTAAATTAGCAGCAGATACTACATTAACAAACAATCTAAATGTTGGAAGCAATATGAAACTTTCTAGTGGAGGTAAATTCTTTTCACAAAATAAGACAAGTTTTACTGATACAGATGCAGGTTTCTATATGGACACTACAGGTGATTTTCATGCAGGTGATAGTGCAAGTTTTATTAAGTTCGATGCAAGTGCAGGAACAGTTGCAATAAAAGCAGATACAATTGAATTTAGTTCAGGAACAAGTGTTTCAACTTTTGATGGAGTTTATAGTAGTTTAACAGGATTACCTAGCCTATTTGATGGAGACTATGATAGTTTATCAAATTTACCTTCGTTATTTAGTGGATTATATGAAGATTTGTCAGGAAGTCCCACTTTTGGTAATTTTATATACAATGACGGAGCAGGAAATACAACTACTTTTAGTCCTACAGGATCAAATGTAACACTAACAAGAGCTGGATTGAATATTACTTCAACTTATATTGAAGATACAGTAGGTGTAGGAAGTTTAGTTGGTTTTGGAAATACAACTATAAGTGGTGGAAGAATAACTTTAACTGCGACAAATATGAACTTTAATACTCAAAGTTCTGGTGGCGCCCAAAATCTTAGCTCAGGCGGAATAGAAATGAATGCATTTACACAACAAATTATTATTTCGGATAGTTCATAATGGCAAAGCGAGTACTACTAGGCAAAGACGGTTCAAACTTTGTACTAAAAATTTCTAAACCTTCAAGTGATATAATTGATGATAATATCAATGATAGAGATTTATTATTTAATTCTGAAATCTATAGAGCAGGAGTTATTCGTACCAATACGAGTTTTACTACTCTTTCTTCAGGGTCTTATCAAAGTTTTGGTACTACTAGTGATGCAAACGGAACTCCATATATACCTGCCTACATAATTACAGAAAACGGTATGCAACATCCAGTTGTAGTTTTTGACTATGGAGTAGGCGGTGTAACAAGCTCATCAGACTATTATGGACGTGTAGTAGGTTGTGCACCCTCTAAAGGTGGTGGTGGTTTCTTTGAGTTTAGTCTCGCAAGTTCAGGAAGTAATAGAAATAGAATAAAAGCACAGTATGTAAATCTAGGAGATGCGCAAGACCCTAGACCAGGACAGAATACTGGATATCCCTTTATAGAAGATAGAGCAATAGCGAGTTCAGATAGTTTAACAGTAAAAGTTGATATATTAGGCATACCTTGTCAGTATGGAAAAATGCAAAATGACAGTACTTTATTTGGAAATTCTACACTAACTGGAACAACTTCAGGAGGTACAGGAAGTGGAAGTGGAGGTTCAGTATCTGCACCTGCGAATCCAACAGTTACTTTATCTTCAAGAAATGCTATAGAAGATACCCTTGCAGTTACTTCTACTCAAGGAAGCGGTAATTCAGCTACAATACAATTTATTCAAACAACAGTTAATACTTCTGTGCCTTCTCCTTCCGCTTCAGGATGGCAAACATCAGGAAGTTTTACGCAGCAAAGAGGGACACAAAGATATTATTGGGCAAAACAAGGAACTTATATTAGTAATGAAACACAGTATGTTTCTCCAGCTTATGATAATACTCCAACTGCTTTTGATTTAGGAGGACCACAAACTAATGCAGCTACGAGCACATATTTTCAATCAAATTTAATAACAGTAGCAGGGTTAGATAATAATGACTACGCTATTGTTACGGCAAGTAGTAGTAATACTACTGTTCAATGGAGTAAAAATTCAGGTTCATATCAAGCATCAACTTTTTCAACAGTAGCAGTAAATGGAGATACTTTTAGAATAAGAGTTCTTTCTAGTTCCTCTAACGGCACATCTGTTTCAGGAACTCTAACAATTGGTAGTGTAAGTGATTCATTTTCAGTCAGTACAGGGCAAGATACAACAGTAGATGCCTATGATTTTACAAATCAGACTGGAGTAGAACCTAGTACTCTTATTTATTCAAATACAGAAACTATAACAGGAATTACAACTGGAGTAAGTGTAAGTATTAGTGGTAACTCAGCAGAATTTAGTATTGCAGGTGGAGCATATACAACTTCAGGAACAATTACAAATGGTCAAAGTCTTCGTTTAAGAATGAATTCAAGTTCTTCTTTTAGTACTCAAGTTTCTACAACTGTAAATGTTGGGGGAGTTACAGATTCTTGGGCAATAACTACAAGAGCACAAACAGGTGCGTCAACTCCTGGAAGTATTACTACAACGCAAACAACAAATACAACAGCTACAAACCAGACTGTAGACGCTACAGCAGCTCACTCCTCGGGAGGACAAGGAACGCTACAAGTATCAAATGATAATTCAAATTGGTCTGCAAATGGTACTGATTTTACACATGCTCGTAATAGTACAGTAACTTATTATGCAAGGTCGCAAGGAGGAGATGGTAATACTAGTAGTACTATTAATGTACAAAAGTTTGTACCTCCAGTTGTGAGCTTAAGCGCAATTGGTACTTTTCTTGGGTACCCTGCAGCAGGATTTAATTATACACTAACTGTAAATACTGAAAGAGCAGGAGGAAACTACAATACTTACTCAAGTTATTGGGGGACTACTACTACAAGCATTAGTAATGATTCAGGAGGATGGTTAAGTACGACAATTACAAATTCAAGTTTAGGGCATTATAATCTAACTGCAACAGCAAATAGCACAGGAAGTGACCGAACAGCAACTGTAACATATACTACAAATACTACTTTTGGTGCTTCACATACTATGACATTTTCAGTAAATCAGTTAGGTCTTGATGGAGTTCCAGATCAATTTACCTTTACAGATGTAACAGGCCAAAGTCTAAACTCTTTAGCTTATGCTAGCGCTACAATAACAGGTATTGATACAACAGTAACAGCTTCTTACTCAGGGGATACTGGAGGATTTAGAATTGGAAATAGTGGTTCTTTTACAACTACGGCTAAAAATTTAACAAATAATCAAGTTGTACAAGTACAATTAAGTACATCATCAAGTTATAGTACAAACACTAATGCTACAATAACAATTGGAGGAGTTTCAGATACGTTTACAGCAACTACATTAGCGGCTGATACAACCCCTGATGCTTTTAGTTTTATTGACCAATCAGCGGCTGCATCAAATACTTTAGTCTACAGTAATATAATAACAATAGCAGGAATAAATGCTTCTACAACTGCATCAATCAGTGGCAATTCTGCTGAAATGCAAGTTAATAATGGTAGCTATACTTCTTCAAATCAAAGTATTTCAAATGGAGATACGATAAGATTAAGAATGACTTCTAGTTCTACAGCAGGAGGTACAGTAAGTACTACTTTAACTATTGGAGGAGTAAGTGATACTTGGTCAGTTACAACAACAACTGCAACTCTTCTTTGGTCACATACTATATATATGGGAAGTTTTTCTGCTTCAGGTTTTTTAGCTCAGGGGTATAGCTCATATATTGGAGGAGGTTTTGGAAGTACTTCTGATACAAGTTGTGATTTATTTAACGGTACAACTACTTGGGGTTTTTATGATACTGAAAGTTCGAGTACAAATACTCAATTTGCTGTAGCAAGTGCAACTTCTAACTCTGGTTGGACATATGTAAAAATATACTCAGGTACTAGTAATAGCGGTACTTTGTTAAGTACTCAATATCGAAGTAATGCAACATACAGCAATTCTGGAGGAAGTTTTGCAACTTGGACATTAGGTGGAGATTATACAGCTTCTACAGGTAATTTATATTTGGAGTGGTATTAATGGAATTATATAATAATAGCGGAACTTTATTTGCAAGAAAAATTTATGAAACAGATTTTGTAGTTGAAGTGCCTGCAATACTAAATGAAGATGGGTCACTTAATGAGAGTCAGACTCAAACTGATTTAGACATAGCATACGAATTAGGATGTGAATCGAGGGATTTATATGAAACTTATACATTATAAATCTTTAATAAATACTCCTTATTGTTTACAAAAGTATGCAAAATCTTTTCAGCAGTGGGACAAAATTCACGCGTTTAATATTGAATCTGCATTAAGTTACGAAGCATTTTTATCCATATGTGCTTCGAATAAAATTATGGGAAATTATTATATTATAAATAGTAGTCTAAAGGCTAATAAAAATTTAGAAATCTGGACATTCGATGGATGGAAAACAATAAGCACTCTTAAGATAGATGATTATATTTTCAATGATAATTATAAATATGAGAGAGTAGAAAAAATTGAAGAAATTTCTGAAAGTGTATCTGCAATTCAAGTAGACAGCACAGCAAATTTCTTTTTAGAGAGGTATTTAGTAAGATGAGTAGGAGAGTATTGTTAGGAAAACTTGATGGTAGTAATCATGGATTAGTTATATCAAAACCTGGAGTAGATGTAGTAAATACTTCAGGAACTATAGCTAATAAAGACTTATTAATATTTGATAGTAGAGAGAAAGGGTATGCGCAAGTAATAGCAAAAGGGTCTACAACAGTAACTCGTAGTGGAAGTAGTGCGGGAACATCAACTGTAACTTTTTCAAGTATTCCTATACCAAACCCAGTTGTAATTACTTATCCTGGAGATGACGCAAATGTTTATTTTGAAATAACTTCAGTCAGTACAACTGCAGTAGTGTTTACAGTACCCGCAGAGTATGCAGATTTTTCAGATATTTATGAAGATTTTGGTTATTTTCAAAGTTTTGGTAATGGTAACTCTACTCCAACTTCAACAACAATAAATTATATAGTTTTAAGAGGACACGCATAATGGCAAGACGAGTATTATTAGGAAAGGCAGGAAGCACTCATGGATTTTTTGTATCTAAATCAGGAACAGACGTGGTAGACACTTCTGGAAATCTTACTGCAGGTACAAATCTACAATTTGATAGTAGAGTTGGAATTGGAAGCCTGCCTTTAAAATTTCATGGACAAGGAGTGCTAGGAATACCACCAAATGCAGAAGATAGCGAAGACCAATCAATTCAAATACAAACAGGTTTTGTAAGTGGTACTAAAGCTACTATTAATCACAATTTAGGGTATAGACCTTTTTGCATAGTTCAGTGGTGCTTTAATTCAGATTTAGATTTAAATGGAATAGCAACAAAAATGTACCCAGCAATGCATGCTAATTTTGAAGCAGAAGCAGAACAATCAGACTACGGACAAAGAATAGAAGAGTTTAGAAGTGAAGGAGTTTTAGGGGTGTGGTATGAAATAACAACCACTCAATTAATAATTTATAATAATTTTCAAGGAATATACGGTTATGAGTCTTTAGACAGTGAAATTCAGTATACAGATTATACACAAGGAAAGGCTATAGACTATGCATTTTTAATTTTTGACGTAGAAGGAGTAGAAACAACATGAGCAAAATTTCAACAGCAACAAAAGGAGTCGGAACAACAGAAACAACTATTTATACTTGCCCTAGTGGTAAGGAGACAACAGTATCAAGATTTAGTGTAACAGGCACACAAGATGTAAGTGCTTTTAGAATAAAATACTATAATTCAAGTAGCAATAACACTATTAATTTAATTGATAATGGCTCAATAAATTCAGGAGATACGATTAGTTATATAAGTAATTCAAATACCTTAACTTTAAATGCTTCAGATTACCTTAGTGTATTATCAGACGTTGATTCTTCTTTAGATATAATAATAACATATGAGGAAACAGATGCTTAACCTACATAGGTTCAAAAAACAGTTCTTGACAAGAGGTTATAAAATTTGGTATAATTAAGACATTGGAGGTATAAATAATATGTCAGCAGGAAGCTACAATTTCACTTTAGAACAGGGAGCAACATTAGATAGAACTGTTACAGTACAGGAAAGTGGCTCGGCTATGAATTTGACAGGATATACTCCAAGAATGCAAGTTAGAGAAACACACGATTCTACAAGTATACTACTTACTGTAACTTGCAGTGTTGCAAATGCCTCTGGTGGTATTATACGATTACAAGCCACTGCAACTACAACAGCTAGTATAGAAGAAGGCATATACGTATATGATTTAGAAATTGAATCAAGCACTGGAGTAGTTACTCGTCTATTACAGGGAAATGTAACAGTAACTCCAGAAGTAACAAGATAATATGGCTATTACCGTAACAGTTCAAGAAGAACCTACATTTGTAACTGTAAATGAAAGTAATACAAATGTTACTGTAAATCAAACAGATAATCCTATAACTGTGCAAACAAGTTTAGCACTAGTTACAGGTGTATTAGCTTCTGCTTCAGAAATCACAGCAGATGCACACGGCTCTTTTGGAGGCGGAACACTGCAAGCAGCAATTAATCATCTTGCAGACCAATTTTTTAGACAATCAACTACCCCGACCGGGGCTTCATTAGGAGAAGGTGACCTATGGTATGACACTGATAATGATCAGCTAAAAGTATATAGAGAAACTTCCGCTAATAACTTTGAATTCGTACCCCTTGCCGCAGCAACGGATACAATGGACAATCTAGACGGAGGACAGTTCTAGAAGTCAATAGGAAAACATTATGGCACAAACAATTAAAATTAAAAGAAGTACTAGCGCAGCAGCCCCATCTAGCGCTCTAGCTGCGGGTGAATTAGCGTATTCGTTTAACTCCAGTAAGTTATTTATAGGCGATGGTTCCGCTAATGATGTAATAGGCGGTGAGGTATATGTAAATCTACTTGACCATACAGCAGGTACATTAACAGCAAGTTCAGCAATCATTATAGATTCAGATAGTAAAATAGACCAATTAAAAACAGCAAACCTTACCATAGGTGCTAACTCTATTACTGCAGGTTCAGGAAATGTTCAAATAGTTGCAGCAGCTGATTTAGATTTAGACTTAACAGGTGGCTCTATTGATGTAAGTAGTCAGGCTACAGAAATTGTTATGATTGATAACAATGCAAATGCATTTGCTATCAAAGAAGGCGTTACTTCATATTTAACATTTGATTCCACAAACTCTGCTGAAAAAATAACATTAGGTAAAAAACTTGAAGCAGGTTCTGTAGAAATTGAAGGTACAAACTTTGATATCAACGGTGGTGCAATTGATGGTACTATTATTGGTGCTAATTCAGCTACTTCTGCTACATTTACAGACTTAACAAGTTCAGGAACAATTAACTTTGCAGGTGCTACTGTATCAAATGGTGGTTCAGTAACTACTGTTGATATTAATGGTGGTACAATCGATGGTGCTACTATTGGTGGTTCAAGTGCAGCTGCTATAACAGGTACTACAATTACTGGTACGACTGTAACTGACGGAACTGCAAGTATAAGCAGCGGAGATATAACAGGAGTTACTTCATTAGCAGTTGATAATGTAACTGTAAATGGTAATGATATCTCTACAACAAATTCAAATGGTAATTTAACACTTACTCCAAACGGTACAGGAACAGTAACAGTTCCATCTGGATATAAAGATAGAGCAGGCTTTGGAGCTACCTCTCTTGTATCAAAAGAATATGTAGATGCAGTTAAAGTTGGTTTAGACTTTAAAGATTCAGTAAGAGTTGCTACTACAGGTTCAAATATTTCTTTATCAAGCGCACCAGCAGCAATTGATGGTGTAACTCTTTCTAGCGATGATAGAGTACTTGTAAAAGACCAATCTTCAGGCGCAGAAAACGGTATCTATGTATTTAATGGCTCTGGTTCAGCAATGACAAGAGCAACTGATGCTGATGCTAATGCAGAAGTTACTTCAGGATTATTTACTTTCGTAACTGAAGGTACTGTAAATGCTGATAGTGGTTTTGTATTAACTACAGATGGTTCAATTACAGTTGGTACTACAAGTTTAGCTTTTGCTCAATTCTCAGGTGCTGGTCAGATAACTGCTGGTACAGGTATGACCAAGACTGGAAATACTCTTGATGTAGAAGTAGATGGTCAGTCACTAGAAATAAGTTCAGACGCTTTAAGAATTAAAGGTATTACACAAACAGCAACTGGTGACTTAATATTTGGTAATACAAATGGTGCAAATACTGGTTATCAAAGACTTGCTATTGGAACATATGATTCTACAAATAGCGTGGGTCAAATACTACAAGTAGGAGCAAATAGCACAGTTACTTGGACAAACACAATAGATGGGGGAACATTCTCTTAATAATTAATTTCCGCGTATATACGCATAGAAAAGGAAATCCATAGATATGGCACAAACGATTAAATTAAAAAGGTCTGCGACTCAAAATGCAGTACCTTCGACATCTTCTTTAGCACTTGGCGAACTCGCCATTAATACCTATGATGGTAAATTATTTATTAAGAAGAATGTAAGTGGAACAGAATCAATAGTTACAATCGGAGAAGTAGGAGCAAACTCAATTGGGCCTACTGAACTAGCTTCAACAGCTGTAACTGCTGGCTCATATGGTTCTACTAGTGCCATACCTGTAATTACTATTGATGCAGATGGAAGAATAACAAGTGCTTCTACTGCAACTATCTCTGGCTTATCTGCCAATTCTGTAACTTCAACCGAAATCGCAGCAAATGCTGTAGGTATCTCTGAACTTAATGTTTCAGATGGAACAGACGGTCAAGTACTTACAACAGATGGTAGTGGAAATCTTGCATTTGAAGATCAAAGCGGAGGAGCAGCTTCTGCAACTGCATTCAGTACAAATATTGCAAGTGGAGACGGTAGTACAACAGCTTTTACACTTTCTGAATCTCCAAGTGCAGAATCAAAAATAATAGCATTTATAAATGGTGTATTTCAAAATCAAGACGCTTATACAATTAGTGGAACTACTTTAACATTTGATACTGCTCCAATCTCAGGAACAAATAATGTAGTCGTATATGTAATAGGAGATGTGTATAGCGGAGAAAGTGTACTTATAAGTAATTTTAGTGGAGATGCAAGTACAACAGCTTTTACACTTGCTAATAATCCAGGAAATGAAAACAATACACAAGTTTATATAGATGGTGTATATCAACAAAAAACTACATATAGTGTAAGTGGAACTACTCTAACCTTTAGTAGCGCACCTCCAACTGGAACAAATAATATAGAAGTTGTAATGTTAACGTCTACAACTGTGAATACTCCAGCAGCAGGTTCTGTTGTAACAGCTTCAATGGCGGATGACAGTGTAACAGCTTCAAAGATAGTAAGTAGTGCTGTTACTACAGCAAAAATAGCAGACTCAAATGTTACTACAGCAAAAATAGCAGATGACGCAGTAACAATTGGAAAAATAGCAGATGCAGCGTTAGTTATTGAATCTGAAGGTATAAGCTCAAATGACAATGACACAACTTTACCGACATCTGCAGCAGTAAAAGATTATGTAGATACTCAAGTAGCTGGAAAAGATGCTTTGAGCGAATTAAGTGGAGATACTGATGATGTAACAGAAGGCTCGACAAATCTTTACTATACAGACGCAAGAGTAGGAACTTATATTTCAGGCAATAGAACTTATGGAAATATTACAACAACAGGTTATTTAGCAGGTCCTTCTACATTTACAATTGACCCTGCCGAAGTAGGAAATAATACAGGTACTCTTGTTATTGCAGGTAATTTACAAGTTGATGGAACAACTACAACAGTTAATTCCACTACATTAACAGTTGATGATAAACTCATAACACTGGGAAGCGGCTCAGCAAATGCTGGAGCTGCAAATGGAGCAGGTATTGAAGTTGATATTACTGGTTCGACAAATCCTTCTCTTACTTACGATGGTACGAATGATGAATGGGACTTTAATAAGGATATAAATGTATCTGGTAATATTACTGCACAGTCAGGAGGTCTAATAGTTGGAACCTCTGATACTACAGGTGGAGTTATTACAGTATATGGTAATGGAACTGGTAATAATGAAGGTGGTGAAATACAGCTAAAAATGGCTGCTGACCATGATAGTACTTATGACCATTTTAGATTAGATGTAGTTAATGATACTTTTAGAATAGGCAGAACTGGAACAACAGACTTAAGTATTAATTCTTCAGGTAATGCTACTTTTGCAGGAACTATATCAAGCGGTAGAATAAATACTTCTGATGGTATAGCTGATACGGGACAAGCGGGTTCAGCAACAATATTTAACGAATCAGGTTCAACAGCAGATTTTAGAATTGAATCTGATACTAAAACTCATATGTTTTTCCTTGATGGCGGTCTGAATAGAATTGGTATTAACACAGCTTCGCCAACTCATACCTTACATATATTAAATGAAGTTTCATCTGATACTATAGACGAAACCGAAGGTTTAGTTAAAATGCAATCGAGTGGTGGTAATGGTATGATTTTTGGTACTATTGCAAGTTCTCCATACACTTCATATATTCAATCTGCATATGTCGTAGATACAAGTATAGCTCAATATAATTTAGCATTAAATCCTATTGGTGGCAACGTTGGAATTGGTACAGATAATCCTACTCATCTTTTACATTTAGAATCTAGTACTCCAACTATTAAATTTACTGAAAGTGATACAAGTACTAATGCTTTTATTCAAAATACTGGAGGAAATTTAAGATTATACGCAGATGACGGAGACTCAAGAGCAAATACTATTATAGGTTTTCATAT
>Ga0255773_10003157_pt1 | contig 14848 bp, 13 predicted proteins | sample 011ome_17_FD_179971 | JGI IMG/M metagenome (GOLD analysis project Ga0255773, IMG submission 179971) | Coastal salt marsh microbial communities from the Groves Creek Marsh, Skidaway Island, Georgia - 011502XT metaG (version 2) | ecosystem: Environmental > Aquatic > Marine > Intertidal zone >...
CCAATGGATCATTGGTTAGATTAGCCACAGGTAATACTCTTGCTACAGATGACTTTGTAGGATGGGGTAGTGCAGCATCGATCACGGTTCCCGGTGCACAGATCAGATTGTGGTCACATGATAACTTTGGAGAAGATTTAATACTTAATCCAAGAGATGGTGCTATTTATTATTGGGATAGAACAAATGGTTTAAGTACGAGAGCAGTAAAGTTAAATTCTCTTGCTGGTACAAAAACAAGTGTCCCACAAAGAGCTAAACAAGTTCTTGTTTCCGACCAAGATAGGCACGTTATTGCTTTTGGGTGTGATAATTTTGGTTCTAGTGATACGGCTGCAGATGGGGATGGTGTTCAAGATCCATTGTTGATTAGGTTCTCGTCTCAAGAAAACCCTCTTGAGTGGTTTCCAACTGCCACAAATACAGCAGGTGATCTTAGACTTGGTGGTGGATCGACCTTTGTTCAAGCTGTTGAAACAAGACAACAGTTACTTGTTTTTACAAATAAAACATTACACGCCATGAAATTTATAGGTCCTCCATTTACTTTTGGTTTACAAGAATTGTCAAAGAACATAACCATTATGAGTCCTTCTTCTGCTGTTGCGGTAGAGGATGCTGTTTACTGGATGGGTGTTGATACTTTTTATGTAACCAATGGTGGACAAACTGTACAACTACCTTGTACTGTTAAAGATAAAGTCTTTTTAGATTTTAATTTTGAAGAACGAGATAAGGTTCATGTAGGTGTTAATTCTGAGTTTAGTGAACTTTTATGGTTTTATCCAACAGCAAGTAGTTCAGAAATAGATTCTTATGTTGCTTATAATTACACAGACAAAGTGTGGTATCATGGAACAATGGCTCGACAAGCATGGCTTGATAGAGGTATTAGAACTTTACCTGTAGCCACTGGGGGTCAATATCTATATAATCATGAAACAGGCTATGATGATGATGGATCTGCCATGACTTCATTTATTGAATCTGCACCAATAGATATAGGTGATGGTGATAAATATGTTTCTTTAAGAGAGGTTGTACCTGATATAACTTTTAATGGATCAACAAGTTTAAATCCAGATGTAGATTTTACAATAAAGACTAAAAACTTTCCAGGAGCAAACTTTGCACAAACTGAATCTGGTAACACACAAAGATCCTCAACTAGTCCCGTGGAACAGTTTACAGAAAAATTAAACTATCGTTTACGAGGCAGGTCTTTTGCTTTACGAATTGATTCGACATCGTTAGGAACTAAATATAAACTTGGTACACCAAGGGTAGATATAAGAGAGGATGGAAGACGATAATGTTAGTAACCAGTATTCCTCAATATATTCAAGGTCTAACAAATGCAAAGCTTGTATTAACAACAACGGATGCGACAGTTCTATATACGGCACCTAGTGGAGCAGAATCAAATTCTTCTGTTATTAACTCAATCATAGTTCATGAACATAGTAATAATAGTGACACTGTAAGAGTATTTATAACAGATATTAATGGTAATGTTTTTGAAATGTTTGATAAAACTGTTGCGGGACATGGGACAGTAGAGCTTTTAACAAGAGATTTAGTGCTTCAAGCTGGAGAATCAATATCTTTTCAAGCAGGAACGGCTAATAGGATTCATATTGTAGCTAGTATACAAGAGCTAATTAAGACTAGAATCACAACAAGTGCGTTATCGCAGATATAGGATTGAATAAACAACAATAAATTGGTATTATAAGCTATGGGTATATTTAAAAGCATCACTAAAGTTTTAAAGAAAGCAGCACCAATTATTGGTGGTACTATTGGTTTTGCAGTTGGAGGACCATTAGGAGCCTCAATAGGATCGGGTATTGGATCATTAGCTGGTGGTAGAAGTGTAGAAGAAGCATTATTAAATGCTGGATTAGCATATGGTGTAGGATCATTCGCAAAAGGTGCTGGCTTTGGTCCGCAAGGTACAAGTGCTGGTACTTATGGGGCTTCAACAGGAGCTTCAAACGTAGCTAATGTTAGTGGGCCAGAAATAATGAGTAGTGTAAAAACAACAGCACCAGTATCTCAAATTTCTTCATCTATTCCTACTACAGCTTCAAAGGCTATAAGCAGTGTCTTTGATTTTGCAAAAGAGAACCCTCTATTAACTGCTGGTGGTGTAGGTACATTACTCGCAGGATCTATGGAGGAGCAACAACCGAGTAGTATTAAAATGCAACCTTATCCAGTAGGTAAAACTAGGTTAGGTACTGGACGAATTGGTAATAAACTGTATAATTTAGATGATCCAAATGAGCGTAGACAATATTTTGAAGATAACAGAAAAAGACAAGGTGCAGAAGATATAGAACCTATATTACAACGTAGACGATTGGGTGGTATAGCTGATTTTAAAAGATTGAATAATTTTGAACTAGGACTTGTCAGAGACAGAGACGATTTTACAGAGGAAGAAAAAAGAATGGCTATAGGCATTTTGGCTACACGCCCAAAATTATCTCCTCGTGCATCTTTTGGTGATGTACCTGATGGTATGATGACTGGCGGAGAAGTAAAAGGCCCTGGAACAGGAACCAGTGATTCAGTTCCTGCAAGATTATCAGACGGAGAATTTGTGGTAACAGCAAAGGCTGTCCGTGGTGCAGGTGGCGGAGACAGAGATGTCGGTGCTGCAAGAATGTATGACATGATGTCACAATTAGAAAGGGTTGCGTGATGGCAGATCCACAAGAAGTCAAACAAGAACAAATTGTAAGGTTAGCACCTTTTCAAGAAGATTTTCTAGCGGATATATTTGCAAGTGCGAAAGCACTTACAGGTGACGGCTCACAAATGCCTTTTTCTGCACAACAATTAGCAGACTTATCCCCAGCACAACAACAAGCTATTACAAGTGCAATGAGTGGAATTGGAGGTTTTCAACCTTACTTACAACAAGGTAGTCAAGCATTAGGTCAAGGTATAGGTGCTGTAGGCACTGGTTTGGGTACCATAGGTACCGCTTTAAGTCAATTACCAGAAGCTCAACAAGCATATAGACAACAGCAGCAAGCTATGTTGGATGCTCAAAGATTGGGTCAAGCAGGTATTGGACAAGCACAAGAAGAGACAGCAAGGACAGCAGAGCAAACAGGACAAGCTGTGGGATTAGGTCAAGCAGGTATTGGACAAGCACAAGATTTAACAAGAAGTGCAATGATGCAGTCAATGATGGGTCAAGGATTAGGTCAAAGAGGTTTAGGTCAGGCACAACAAATGACAGCTGGTGCCAGTTATGATTTTGATCCTACCTCTTATAGAGAGTTCATGGATCCTTATATGGAAGATATTGTTCAACAACAATATGCAGACATTGCTGAACAAGGGGACATTGCTAAAAACAGAGCCTCTGCACAAGCTATTGGTGCAGGAGCATTTGGTGGTTCCAGAGGAGCTATCGAACAAGCAGCCATTAATCAAAATGTATTAGAGCAACAAGCAAGAACGGGTTCACAGTTAAGATCAGCTGGATTTCAACAAGCACAAAATCTTGCACAACAAGCAGCGTCAAGGCAAGCTCAACAACAACTTGCACAGGCGGGTCAGTTTGGTCAACAAGCGGGGCAAGCAGGTGCTTTGGGTCTTCAAGGTGCTGGTCAAAGAGGTCAATTAGCGGGTCAGTTTGGACAACAAGCAGGTCAAATGGGTGCTTTGGGTCTTCAAGGTGCACAACAAGGACTTGCTAGAGCAGGTCAAATGGGTCAATTAGCTGGACAAGCAGGAGCCATGGGTTTTCAAGGTGCTCAAGGTTATGGTCAGACAGCTGCAGGTCTTGGTAATCTAGCACAATTAACTGGTCAGTTAGGTCAAACAACAGGTGCTCTTGGACAAACAGTCGGGCAACTTGGAACTGCAACAGCGGGTCTTGGTCAATTAGGACAACAGATGGGTGTTCAAGATGTCAATACATTATTAGGTATTGGCGGTCTACAACAGCAACAAGGACAAAGACAACTTGATATAGATCGAGCTAATGCACTTGCAGAACAAGCTTTACCTTATCAACAAGTTGGATTTATGTCTGATATCTTTAGAGGTGTCCCAGCATTACAACAGACTTATTCAACAACCACGAGCCCTGGTCCTAGTACGGGTTCTCAATTATTAGGATTGGGTATTGCAGGATTAGGTGCATATGGCATGGCAAACAGAGGAACTGGTAACTTTTTTGGAATGGGAGCTAAGAATTGAACAATCCATTAAATAGAAGAATGTTTCGTCAAGCTGGTATGTCTAAACAGCCAATGGGTATTCTTGCTTCATCACCAGAGTTAATGACAACAGCCCAAAAAGCCATGATGAATAACCAGCCAGTTAAAGCACAATCTGGTACCTTTATTAAAAACCCTGATAATATGAATTCACCTATGATAAATTATTTCAGACAAAACTCGCCTTTACAAGCTATTGGTGGTTTTGTTTCTGATACAATGAATAAAGCTTATCAAAACGACAGCATTATCAAAGACTATGTTAACAAAGGAGCCTCTAGTGCAGGAAATTATATTGGAGACTTTTTAAGTAATTTTGCATATGGATCAGGTCAGCCAGAAAAAACATATGAAACTAAAGTTGTTCCAGAAGGTTCACCATCACCTGGTTTTACTGAAACAACAAAGAAAACTAAAGCTAAAGAAAAAAGTGAAATAGAAAAAATAACAGATGACTTAAACAAAGCTAAACAAAAAATTAAAAAAACAGGTGGTCTTAAAATAAATCAAGATGATTCTGAGCTTTTAAAAGACAGTAAAAAGTTAGGTAATTTTTTATTTAGTCCAGAGGGTGCAGTTTCAAAATCTTTAAATTCTATTTATCAGACAGTAGATGATAACGTGTTTAATTATTTTAGAAGTAAACCTGAAATATTAGCTAATCTTCAAGAAGAAATGAATGAAAAAGCTAAAACTGATCCTCAAAGAAACAGAATGATTAGCGGAGGAAATCTTATTCAAGATATGGGTGATGAATTAGCAGGTCCAAGTAGCACATTAGTTCCTACAAAAGACGGCTCTCCTAGAGGTTTGGTTGATCCAAATGTTTTATCTGAAAGTGACCCAAGATTTCCAGAATCTTTTCCGAAATCTAAACCACCTGAGTTACCGGGTGTTGTTGCTTTGAAAAACTTGTCTGATTTATCAAAAAACAAAAATGGACCTACTACAAAAGATTCGGATGATGTGTTAGGTATATCAGATTTAAGTTTTAAAGATCGTGTCAAAGCAAGACGAGATATTATTTCTGCTGCACTAGGAAGAGATGTTTCTGAAAAAGACGTAAGAACTGATTTAAATTATAATTTAATTATGACAGGTTTGTTAGTTGCAGCAGGTGAAAGTCCAAACGCTATGACAAATATTGCAAAAGGATTGGCTGCAGGATTGGCTGGATATGGTAAAGCAAAAGGTGAAGCTACAGAAGCTAAGAGAAAAGAAGACATAGCTGTAGGATTAGCTGCTGTAGAACAAGTATTTAAAGAGTCAGAAGCAGAAAAATCTAGAGACAAAAAACCAGATACTATTAGAACAGCAGAGTTACTACTAGAGAAACCAGAACTAATTCCTGTAATAAAAAGTATTAGTTCCAAAGGCAAGACTCTTCAAGAAATAAGATCATCAGCAGTTCTTGCTTTGACAAAGGCAGATCCTTTAGGAAGACCCCCTAAAGCAGAAGACGTAAATAAATTAGTAAATCTTATACAAGGAACAAATATTCCTGAAACAAATTTTCAACCAATATCAACTTTTAGAGTGGATCAAAAAGTTGTAGGCACAGACGCTTACAAACCAGGGAATATAATTCCTTATAAAGGGTATAATTATAAAGTAAGTGATGACGGACTAACACTTAATTTAGACACAACACAAAAGAGTAGCTAATGGCTTCTCCCATTGAAAACTTACCTGTGTTTCCAGTTCAGGAAAATGAGGATATAAATAAATTACCTGTATTCCCAATAGCTGGTGCAGAACAAGAAAAAGATTCTTTCTTAGGAAGTACTGTAAGCACTTTCGGAGATATTGCTCAAGGTGTTGGATCTGGATTAATTGGTTTACCACAAGGCATAGTAGAAACAGTAACTTCTGGCTTTGATTATATTTTTGATACTGATTCAACAGAAGACGTTACTGCTTTTGCTGAAGGTACTAAGGAGTTTCTTGGTTTAACGCCAGAAGGTACAGCTGGTAAAATAGCAGAAGGTATAACAACTTTTGGTAGTGCTCTTATACCAGTTATCGGATGGGTTAATCGTGCAAGTAGTGTTGCTCGTGGAATTAACACAATACCAGCTACAAGTAAATTTTTTAGAGCAGCAGAAAATTTTGGCAGATCTAACGCAGGTAAAAATTTATTAGGTGCTAAAACAGCTTTTGGTGCAAGAACAAAACAAGCACTCGTAACAAGTTTCGCAGGTGGTGCAGCAGAAGCACTTGTAGCACCAGATGGCACAGGTACATTGGCTGATGCCTTCGGTGTTTTGCCAGAGAGTTTGAGAACTGATAAAAGAGAAGGTTTACGAGGTAGAGAAAAGGCTGCACAAACACTAGCTAACAAATTGAAGATAGGAACTGAAGGTGCAGCAATCGGTTTAGGCGTTGAAGCTGCAATACCCATAGCTGGATCCGCTGTAAAAATTGCATCTATGGTTCCTGGTGTTCCTCAGACAGCACGATTAATTTCTGACGGATTTCAAAGAATAGGATCAAAAGTTTCTGGAACAGCTTTAGGTAAGTATTTGTCTTCAAGAGGTGAAACCCCAAAAGAACTATTTGAAGCAATGAAAGATGTTGATGCTATGATTAGCTCACAAGATAATTTAGCTATGAGTTATCTTTCTGAATTTGAAAAGGCTGCTAAAAAAACAATTAGTACTATGCAGCTACCAGGCAAAAGACAGAAACAGATAGATAGAGCATACTCTGATTTAATGCGATATCTTGAAGGTGATGAAAAAGCTTTTGACACAGTTATAGATGGTAAACCTTTATATAATCCTAGAGTCAAAGCAGCCGCAGAGGGTATGAGAATACAAGTAGATGCTTTATCAGATGTTGTCTATAAACAGCTAGAAGACATGGTAGAGAAAGGTCTTGTTGAACCTAGTTTAGTAAAGCCAATACTTCAAGAAATAGAAAACAATAAAGGTGCTTACCTTCGTAGACTTTATGGTGGAGCCGTATCTTTAGATGCTAAAGGTTTAGCAGCTATGAAGGCTGACCCAAGATACACACAAAGCATAGAAAATTCAGCTAAAATAATTATGAAAACTAATCCTGAGAAGACATTAGACGAAGCTATGTCAGAAGCAACTAAATCAGTAGACAGAGCTATCCTAGGAGATCTTTCAGAAGGATCCTTAAGCCCAGAAGCAATTCTTAATTTAAAGAAAAAGGGAGATATGACAGGTTCTTCAAGAATAAAGGAAGTTCCATTATATACAATATCTGAAGGTTTTTTCAAAAAGAGATCTGTTTTTCTAGATAAAAACCCACAACTAAGAGAACTTATGAACGAGATCCGTGATCCTAAGGTCCTATTCACACAAACAATAAGTGATTTAAGTAAGTTTGTTGGAACAAATAATTTATATAAAAGCATGGCTAGGATGACAGATGAAGGAGGTTTCTCTGAAACTTTTGAGACAGCTATTCCTAAGATAAATGATTGGCTTACAAAAGCAAAAGATTCAAAAGGTAAATTAGTACAAGCTTCAAGACCTTTGATTGTAAAAGGAGAAGACTTAACACCTCAACAAATAGCTGATCTTCAAGCTGCAGGATATAAACAACTGGGTAAGCGTGTTCCTCAAAAATCAAATGTTATAGAAGAGCTAGAAAAAGAAGAGTTAAAAGCTGTACAATCAGGTAAACCTTTTTCCAAAGAACAACTAAAGAAAAATGAAAAAATAAAACAAGAAGAATTAAGCAAGATGTCTGTTTCTGGTGGTAACTATGGTGCTTTATCTGGAGACTTTGTGGCACCAGAAATATTTAATTCTTTGACAATACCCACAAGAACCGGGGGCATAGGTTCTGAGTTGTTGGCTGTAGCATTACAAGCCAAAGGTTTGTCTCAAATCGCAAAAACAGTTTTAAATCCATTAGCTCAAGTTCGTAACTTTTTATCAGGTATATTTATGGTAGGAGCCAACGGTAATATTGCTAGAAACATGGATTTAACTCAATCTATGTCAGCTACCTTTGGTAAAGTTTCTAATCTTAGTGAACCAGAGTTTAGAGAATTTTATGAAATGTTAGGCGACATAGGTATTAGAGAAGAAAACATTGTTATAAACGAATTTCAAAGAAACATAAGAGAAGGTGCTGGATTAACAGGTGCTAGTAAAACAAGTGCAGCGATTGAGTATGGTATGGATAAACTACCTATTATATCAAGCGGATTTAAATTTTTTCAAAGTGTTTATGGTAACGTTGATACTTACTGGAAAACTGTAGGTTTTGTTGGAGAAAAAGCAAAGTTTGGATCAGCTTTTCGTAAGGCTGGTTTAGATCCTGATAACTTGGGAGATGACATAATCCAAGAATTAGTAAACTCTGGTCTTGCTCCTCGATCCTCGGATCTTATGGGTAAGCACGGATTCATAAATGTGTTCGCAGGTGATATTGTAAAAGAGACAATGCCTATTTATTCTCGTGTTCCAAAGCTTATTAGAGATATAAGAAAAGTTCCTGTGTTTGGTAACTTCATAGCTTTCCCTGCTGAGATTATGAGAAACTCAACTAACATACTTAATCGTAGTTTAACAGAGATGGGCTTTAAGGCTAGTGACTCTTTAGTAGCAAAAATAGGTGCTGATAAAGCAGCTATCTTGGAAAGACAAATTCGTGCTATAGGTGCAAACAGATTATCTGGCTATATAAATATGGCTGCTACTGTTCCTTTTGCAGTCACAAAAGGTGCGTTAATGGCTGTCGATATGTCACAAGAAGAACTAGAGAATATTCGAAAATTGATGCCTGAATTTTTAAATGGTCACCAAACTGTTCCTTTAAACAATCCAAAAGATGGTAAAAAATTTGAGTATGTTGATTTAAGTTACATGTTGCCTTATGACTTTGTTTTGGCTCCAGCGAGACTAGCTTTAAAAACATACAGTCAAAAAGGAGAAATAGGGGCTTCCGAAGCAGAGAAGATAATGGGTGGAGCATGGGAATCTTTTAAAGCTTTATCTGAGCCATTCGCAGGTGAATCGTTGATAGCTGAACGTGTGTTAGACGCTTTACCAGCACAGTATTTAGGTCGTGGTGGTCAAACTCCTACAGGTGCTCCAATATGGAATGAAGCAGAATCTCCTGGTGCAAAACTTCAAAAAGGTTTTTACCATGTTTTAGGAGGTTTATTACCTGGTGGTGTAGAACAATTTGCAAAATTAACCCCTCGTGGTTTTGAGCAGGGTAGAACTTCTCTTGCTATTTCAGGAGATCCTGGAGCAACTGGAACTAAATATGATAAGACAGAAGAGGCATTAACAGCTTTCACAGGAGTGAGAAAACTAGAGTTGGATGTGCCCAAAGCTTTATCTTTTAGTGGTTATGGTTACACACAAACAAGAAGTTCTGCTATAAGAGGCTTTGGTCAAATAGCTAAACTTAACAATTCTACAAAAGAAGATGTTTTAGAAGCTTATGTTGAGGGTAACAATAACTTATTTAGAGTACAAAGAGAAATGTATGATAAAATTAAAGCAGCTAGAATTGCTGGATTATCAGATAATGACATAATATATGCCCTTAAAGAAGACTCTAATTTGGGAAGACAAGAATTGGCTATGATTCTAAATGGTCAATTTAGTCCTATAAAACCCAGCCGAGAACTTTATGAAGCTATATACAAAGAAGCCAATATAAAACTAGAAAGAAGAGCATTAAATAAATTACCTTTTGACGAGATGAGTAACATTTATGGAAATTTATTAGGTAAATCTTTGTTGTCTGGCGGTGTTGAATCAACACAAGAAGAACTTCCTGTGTTTCCAGTTGATGAATTACCTGTACTAGATACTTCCAACATATCCCCAACAACTGGTGCAAAAACATCTTCTGAAACAAGAACTAATCCTGCTTTCTTAGGAAGCAATCCAATTGATATTCTTAAAAATTTAACAATAGGAACTAGAACACAATGAAACTATCAGAAAACTTTTCACTAACAGAATTTACTAAATCACAAACAGCCGAAAGAAAAGGTATAGAAAACAGTCCTAATGAGATTCATATTATAGCTATGGAGTCTTTGTGTCATAACATATTAGAAAGAGTTAGGTCGGCTTTTGGTAAGCCAGTTACGATCAACTCTGGATATCGTAGTCCAGCTTTGTGTGAAGCTATAGGATCAAAACCAACATCACAACATTGTGATGGAGAAGCTGCAGATATAGAAATATTTGGTGTAAGTAATTATGATCTTGCTAAATATATAGAAAACAATTTAAATTTTGATCAACTTATTTTAGAATGTTGGGATGGTATAGAGCCAAATTCTGGTTGGGTGCATGTATCTTATGTCAATGATACTGCAAATAGAAAAGATGTGTTAACATATACAAGAGCAAACGGATATACAAAAGGAATTGTATAATGAAAGAAGGCCCCTTCAAAACCGCAATAGAAAAAGAAGATGATGATAAAATCATTATGCAACAATTTATTGTTCTTAAAATAAAGAACGGAGAAATTGTAAAAGAAACACATATGAGAAATCATAGTTTTTTTGGCGATTATCACGATAGCTTTATGTCAGAACATTTATTAAATGTTAGTGACTTAACAAATGAGACAATGCATTAATGGCTTATAAACGTAACTATCAAAGAGAATATGCGATAGAACCTAAATCTCGCAGGAAGGAACGGGCTAACAGAAACTTAGCTCGAAGACAAATGATGCGTAAAGGTAAAGTAAAAAAAGGTGATGGTAAAGATGTACATCACGTTGGGGGAAATGCTTTAAATAAAAAAAGTAAATTAAAAGTTGTGTCTGCTTCTAAAAACAGATCATACGCAAGAACTAAAAATGCTAGAAAAAAGAATCCTAAATCATAATGGCAACATTGATTTGCAATCTACCTTCCGTAGAAGTTTGGGTCAGGCGTGAATATTTAAGGGATTTAGAAGATGGGCATGGAGAGTTTGTAAAAGGTGTCTGGGTTACTGCAAAATCTATTCCTGGTAGAGCATTTTACTTTGAAACTTACCTTCCTAGTTATGGTGCTTTGTATGACAAACTACCTATTTCTGCATTCGTATCACGCCCCGATACCCCGACCCCAGATATGGATCTTTACAATCTTCAGTTTTGGAATTGTATGGATTATGGCGTGGTGTCTATTCACAAACAATTCATAGGATCAATGGACTTTGAAGTATTGACCAGGGATCACGGTCCAATGACGGGTTCTTATATTTGTACGCTTGACAACTATCATCAAGATCCAGACGTAGTTGATTACGCTACAAGTGAAACACCAGCCGAACATAAATCATTTAACTTATTAGAACTTAGTAACGGACAGTTCTGTTTATATCCAAACAACAGAATGAGAGTTTATGATAATTCATTAACTCCTCAAGACCCATTGCAGCCAGACTTCAAAGTGAGTACAATAGAGTATCAAGTTGAGAATGGTCAGAGATTCAGACTTGGTGATACTGACGAATACTTTTGGAAGACCAAAGATGAATGATAGAGTTTGCTTTAGTCTATATGATAGGCACATTAATTATTAATCAAGATCAAACATTTGAAAATGTAAATGATTGCCTGTATTTTGCTAGAAGATTAAACGAACAACCAGAGATTCCATACCCCAATGACGAGAAAAGAAAGATCACAGCCTATTGTAAGCCCGTGCCTAAACGTGTGCAAAATAGAAAATAATATTTGTATTGGGTGTTTTAGAACATTGGAGCAGATTTCTTCTTGGTCACGGCTATCTGACCAAAAACGTACTGAAATCATGCAATCCCTCAAAAAATAAGGCTCTCAGGTGCCTCAGAATTAACGAAACAAAAGACTCTGGTATGATTCCTACTTAGAAAGGTCTTTGTTTTTGTGTGTTTAAATTTAATACTCTAGCGTTGATTTATGCTATTTTGGAAAGAATATCTTTCATTTTTGCTCGGTTCTCTATTGTTTAGAAAAAATGTATAACTAATAATAGAAAAGGAGATATAAATGTTATCAAAATTATTTTACAATTTTAAAATCGGAAGAACAATAACTGCATTAAATAGCCTAGACGATGCTACATTGAAGGATATAGGATTAAACAGATCAAATATTAGATCTCGTGCTTACGAAATATTTGAAAATGAGAAGCCAGAGGAAGATACAATGCCCGAATTAGATTTGTTCGTAAAGTCTGGTCTTTAATCTACTTCGCCCCAGTTATCACATAAAGCAGAGTCAACTTCAAAAGGAATTTTTAGATTTGGTATACAATTTGACATAATGTCAACAACCCTATCTGCTTCTTTTTGATCTTTGATATTAAAACATAATTCATCATGCACAGTGAGTATTGGACATAGACCTTCTTTGTAACAATCTACCATAGCTTTTTTTGTTTGGTCGGCACTCGAACCTTGGATTAATTTATTGAGTGCTTTGTAAGTAAAAGCTCTTCTAATTCTACCTTTGTGACCATATTCTTTAATGGCTTCTGCAAGAGGCATAGCTTTATTGTATCCATATGAATTAGGTTCCCACATATCAAATCTACACTTACGACCTAACCAGGTTCTAATTACACCATGCTCTTTTGCATGACTAGATGTTTTTTCTGCGATACCTTTAACAAAAGGAACTTTTTCATGATATGTATCTAAAAGTTTTGTAGCCTCTTCCTCATCAACACCCATAACATCTGCAAGTTTTTTCTTGCCCATACCATACATAATTCCAAGATTCACTGTCTTAGCATTCTTACGAGATATACCTGCCATATCGGCTACCATTTGATGAAAGTCAGCATTTCCTTTATTATACATTTCTATCACTTGATCTATTTGAGGGTGTTTATTTTCTCCTGTCAAGCTACCACAATAATGAGCTAGCCATCTTGGCTCTTGTGATGCATAATCAAAGGAACCCCATTTGTGGCCCTCCTCCGGGATAAACAAACCACGAATTAACTTTTTGATCTCAGGATCTCGTGCAGGAATCTGTTGCAAATTGGGGTTACTTGAACTAAAACGACCTGTAACAGTACCTCCATCATCAGATCTTAAAGGATTAAAATCACAATGAATTCTACCCTCATGAGAATGATTAAGAATAGTTTCTATAAATGTCGTGTTAGCTTTATTAAGTTCTCTTATCTTAAGAATCTTTGCCGCAATGGGGTGGGCATGGTTAGAGAGAAACTGTTTTGTAAACATGGGCGACCCAGACTTCTCTGTTCTAAAATAGTGGATCCCAAGGGAGTCAAACACTTTTGCTATAGATGTGGCGACCCAAGGTTCAATAGAGAGTCCCGTGTCCTTGACTATCTCTTCAAGTAATTCTTTTTCTCTCTTAGCCAACATTTTCTTGACACCTTCAGCTTTATCCACATCAACACGGACACCTTTAGTTTTCATATCTAAAAGAACAGGTAATAAAGAAGATTCTAGATTAAAAATGGCATTGCATTCTTCTTTGTCTAATAAAGGTCTTAAATGGTCCCAAAGTTTCAGTGTGACCCTAGCATCTTGTTCGGCATAAGCACCAACAAAACGACTAGGTAACTGCCACATACCAGACTTTGGGTCTACACCAAAATAATCAGCTGCTTTATTCATCATTTTTTCATTTTTCCACTCGCCAAGATATTCTCCTGCAAGTGAATTAAGATTATAATATCTCCTATTCTCATTTAATAAAGGTGCCGCAATCATAGTATCTATAATCTTACCTTGAACTTCTATGCCCTCGGCTCTAAGCCATCCTAAGTCATACATGGAGTTGTGAAATACTTTTTCTATGTGAGGAGTTTCCATTTGTTTTTTTAACCAAGAGAAAACTTTCTTTGGTGGTAGATTACCTCCACCCTCATGTCTGATTGGATAATAAGCTATGAAATCTCCTGCAGCCACAGCCACACCAATAACATAACCGTCTTTTCTACACCAACCAGGTCCAAGTTTCATAAGATTAGGATCTCTTGTTTCTAAATCTATGGCTATTCTATCGTGCTTTGTTAAATCTGGAAAAGAAGAAGGAGGCGACCAATCACTTTCTAAGCCCATAGACGCTACTTCTTTTATGTCTTCATTTGTTAAGTCTGGCATTTCTTCTGGTCCTTTCGCCTTAAACCAATCGCCCCCCATGTCTGCTAAATTAAATTGATGAGTCTTTTTCATAATTAATGATCTCACCCCCAAGTGCTGCGTAACCAATTATATCCGTCCAAGAATCATCGTGTTCCATCGTTTCAGCTAGTCTAGCTAACTTTACTCCTATCATACAAGCAACTACCTCTTCAGCGGTTATCTCTCTTGCTAAAATAACAGACCAAATCTTTGCTATTCGCTCATGGTTAAACTTAGCTGGTCCATATTCCTTGGCTCTCGGACCATTGATTAATTTTTCTGCTTCTTCTAAAAAATATTTTCTATCTTTTTTCATATCCTAAATCCATTATCTTTGTTTGAGTCTACAATGTGTAATTGTTCTTTTGCCCTTGTTGCACCAACATAAAAAGTCCTGATCTCGGAATCTTGATCAGGACTTTCTGTACATGCTTTTGATGATTCTAACATAAGTAGAACGTTATCTGCCTCCCCACCTTTTGCCTTATGGATCGTAGATATTTTTAT
>Ga0255773_10003167_pt1 | contig 14820 bp, 12 predicted proteins | sample 011ome_17_FD_179971 | JGI IMG/M metagenome (GOLD analysis project Ga0255773, IMG submission 179971) | Coastal salt marsh microbial communities from the Groves Creek Marsh, Skidaway Island, Georgia - 011502XT metaG (version 2) | ecosystem: Environmental > Aquatic > Marine > Intertidal zone >...
GAGTTCAAGAAGAAGATGCCTAAGAAAGTAGACTGGTCTAAGCTGAGTGACTTTGAAAAAGAGGACACAACTTCAGGTGGGCGTGAGTTAGCCTGTACTGCAGGGGTGTGTGAAATAGTTGACATCGAGGCGGCATGATAGATAGTACAGACTGGCCTAATTGGTGGCAGTGGTGGTTATTGGTAGCCATCACTGTCAACACAGCAATTAATGTTATCGTTTTCTTTAAGCATAGGTTTAAAAAACAATATGTATTGCCTAAAAAACGACATAACAAAGCTAAACAAGGTAGGCCCGAAATCAAGATAGACACTAAAAGTTTTTACAGTGATGTAAAAAAAGGATTGACAGTGCGTAAACTATCTGATAAATATAATATATCAGTGGGTAAAGCACATAACCTTAAACATAAAGAGAAGGAGAATTAAAATGAATGACGAAAAACAAATGATTACTATTGACGGTAAGGAGTATGACTATGACGAACTAGAAAACAATGAACAGTATCTAGTGAATCAAATTCGTGATTTAAATACGAAAGTTGTTCAAGCACAGTTTGGTATGGATCAGCTACGTGCAGCACAGGATGCCTTCACCAAGATGCTAGTAGCTTCTGTGAACGAACCTAAAGCTGAAGAAGGGGCTGACAGTGAGGCGTAACGGACTAAGCAAGTACGATGCACCCTTACGTATTCAATTTGAGTGGGGTCAGGAAGCCTTCAAAAAAGGTAGACTGACCTGCCCAATTGATTCAAATACAATGCAAGCAAGAGAATGGCATAGAGGTTGGAACACTGCCTATCATGAGAATCTAAAGAAGGTACTACAAAATGAACAGGCTAGAGGAAGAAGCTAAACAGTGGATGAAGGAGAAACAAATGAGTGGCATTACAGCATCACTATACCAACAGAAGGCATGTAAGACAGCCATCTTCCCAAAAGAAACAGCCCTAGCGTACTTGACGTTAGGACTGGCAGGTGAGGCAGGTGAGATTGCTAACAAGGCTAAGAAGCTGATACGTGATGGCGATAACCCTGCTAAACGTGCAGAGATTACGAAAGAGTTAGGTGATGTGTGTTGGTACATTGCTGTACTTGCACATGAACTAGGCGTTAATCTAGGCAAGGTTATGGAAGACAACATTGAAAAACTTGCTGATAGACAGTCTAGGGGTATGTTAGGCGGCAGTGGAGATAACAGGTAGTAATAGTTTTGTCATGATATGGGTTACTAATCTGTTATGAAAGAGGGGGCTTAATTGCCCCCTTTTTTAGTTTATCTTCCGATTATTGACTTAACACCTGTTCTTATTTGTGCAGCCATATTATTTAGTTCCATCCAATCTTCAACTTCTGTTGGTTCCCCATCGCCAAATCTTTTCTTGTACTGCTGCATTGCTGCAATACGTGCATAAGGCGACATTCTTTTGTACTTATTCATAAGTGCTGCCTTACCACTTTGGTCATCTTTAGTTTGTTCAAACTTATACAGTAGAGATTTAGTGCTACTTATATACTGTTTTACACCGTTAGCTACCATTTGCTCTACATCTGGTTGATCTTTATATTCTTCACGAAGAGTTTTCAAATACTCTGGCATCTCCATGTTCATCATGTAGCCCATTTCTCTGTTCATGTTACGATTAAGTGACGGTGTATCTGTACTGGTCATAAAGTCACGGTATGATAAGCCCATTCGATTTAAGTCCAGTACATATTTAGGTGGTACACGAGTGAACGTGGCACCAAACATTAGTTTCATAAACGGCATTACACGATTTTGTGGATCAGCAAACCGTGGATCAGCCATGTCAGGTTTATCCGACATCATATCACTATAATTCTCAAAGATACGTCCAATACGTTTTTCAAATGGTCTTGAGAAACCTTCAAAAAAACCATCAACACCATCTTTATAGTCTGGGTCTTCGTTGTAATCTTTTTTACGTTGATTCATATCCCCAAATACTTCTACGTCTGCAAACTGATACAACGGCTGTCCATATCCACTGATTGCCTCACCAAGATACTCCCCTAGTGTAGCCATACTATATTTAAAGCCCATGTCATCACCACCTGTTTCAATGGCTTTGAACAAGTCTTCTGTCATCTTAGCAATTGGCCCAGCACCCCGGAAGTTTGTACCAGTGAATCCCTCTAACAATTCTTGTGTATTAACTTTATCTGGTATAGGTCTGTCATCCGTATATCGGTGAATAATTTCACCAATCAAAAGATATGGTGTAAGTGGAAAATACGGACGTGCATCAAACTCGTTGCCTTTACCATCTTGTAGCATATACCACTCAGAACCAGCCATACCATTTTCTGGATCACGTAGCGTATAGCCAAGAGTAATCATTGGTATTCCACCAGCAACACCTTCTGCAAGTTGACGATACATACCATCCGTTACCTGTTGACCACGTGACTTTTGTAATAACATACGTGTTATTGCAGTTCCAGCACCTGTAATATTATAGTTATATGTGTTTTCAATTGCTTTAAACATAAAACGTGGGAATGGCATTGCTAATGTCAAGCCAGACTTAACAATAAAGTTATTAGCTAATTGAAATAATCCAGTCTTAGGTTGACTTGCGTAAGTAAACTCAAGAGCATCGTCTACTGCTTTCGCAATCATGTCTTCTGGAATGTTCTCTGTGATGGTGCCATTCTTTAGCACATCAAGCATGTCTACACCTTTATCAAAGAGTTGACGTTGTATGGATGTGGTAAATGCACCGTTACGATATACAGCTTCTTGAAATCTGTTAAAAAAGTTTAATGTTGTGATTGTGTTTTCCCAAGTATCAAGTATAGGTGATTCACTTTGCAGACCATTAGATTTAGAAGCCATAGATGCTTGACCGGGATTCTTTTTAGCAAGTTTATTTGTGATTTCAGAATACATATTGTAAAATCTGGCTTTTTGCTCTGGCGCATGATCAAGTAAGAACTGAGCCATAGTAGCGGAATCATCAGAATTAAAAAATGTATTAGACACTTGCGCAAAAGTATTTTTAAAACCAAACTTTTTATTGGGATTAATTGCACTTTCAAAGCCATAAACAAGAGTGTCTACACCAGAACGAACTACCTGTCCTATAGAGTTTCGTGCAGCAGTAGCTACGCCACTAACAAGTGTTAAACGGCGAAGGTCTTCAAGTCTACGAAATGTGGAACCTAGCTTATCTGTAACAGCAGCTTCTGCTTCTTCTGCAGCTTCACCTGCAGTTTTAATTCTACCAGCACGTCCAATGACACGACTAAGTTGTGACAAACGATTAAGTTTCTGACCCGCTTTACTTGCATCAGCAAACATTACAGCAGCTATTTCTCTGCGAGTAATGCCATACTTACCTAGCATTTGTACAACTATGTCGTTTGATTCACTGTCTGCAGTGTTCTTTAGAATAGTAAGCATACGTTCACTTACCATTTCACCCGGTTGTAGTTTAGACGTTAAAGCACTAAGCTGTTTCTTATTTAGTGGCTCACCTGTAATCTCATCTGTTAGTTTAATTGTACCTTTTTTTACCCCATCGAATAGTTCAGCAGTAGACGCAACTACACGCTCAAATGTATTCACACTCATAGCTGGATCAATAAAGTCAGGATCAGATACTTCTACCTGCTTGTATAAACCATTAGCATCTTCAGATTCACGAATAAACTTTGAGTTAAGTTCTTTTACATTACCATTAGAGTGTCTAATGATAGCTTCCTTACCATAAGTTTCCTCAATAGATGCGGCAAGCTGCTCACGAATATCAGTTGAAGTCTGTCTAAGTTTCTTCTGTGTTTCTTTAGCTACTTTTAACTGTGCTTCTTTTTGAGTTTTAAGTGCTTCTGTAAGTTCGCCACGAGTTACTTTGTCTACACGTGTGGTTGCATTTCTAGTTGCTACACCAGATACTACACCTGCAGTTGTGGCAGCAATACTTGCTACAGCAGCGGTTCTCTTGTAATCAATGCTATCTCTAGCACCCATTTCAATTTCCATCTGCTGTACCATAACGTCAGTACCTGCAGACGCAACAGCTTCTAATGCAGCACCTGTTCCTGCAGCTTTAAGAATAGCTTTTTTAAGACTTGCACCAGATGCAGACGCACCAAGACCAACAATTTTACCAGCAAAAGCTGTAGCTGCAAATACAGGATCAGATACAGCAGCGGCAACATTAACGCCTACAGTTTCACCTATTTCACCAATCGCTTCTAAAGCTGACATACCTTCATAACGCTTAGAATCAAAAAGGCCAGCCATTTCGTCTGCACGTTGGTACACACGTAATGCTCTGGCACGTTGTTCGGCATATTGATTTGCTTGTTCTGCTGCTTTATCATCACCAGCTTCAGCGGCTTTTCTTGCAGCATTTTCTTTATCTTCAAGATCGCTTAACCATGAGATTTCAAAACCGGCATCCATAGTGTTGCCAGTCATCATACGCCAACGATCCATATACTGTTCAAGTATTTCTTCGTTGTTTATTTCATCACCACCAAAAAGGTAGCCAGTAAAGAAATCAGGAATACGTTCATCAGCGTCAATGTCATAACGATCTTTTAAGTGCTGCTTAATGTCAGACATAAGTTCTTCGTCTTGTTCCATTTCTTTTCTGGAACGAGGGCCACGAGGCTCTACAGGCTCTTGTTGCAAGCGTTCTTCTGTCGATACAATAGGTTCTTGTACAGGTGCTGCAGACACAGTAGAACTTAAATACGCATCGCTTGGCGGTGCATACTGACTAGGCTCTTCTACAACTTTTTCTTCTTCTTCATCTACTTTTGTTGTAGGTGAAGCAGTTGGTTGTGTAACAGGTAAGTTTGATGAAAATTTATTTAAGTAATCATCGCTTGGCGCACCATATTGTAAATTAGCCATTTATTATAGCCCCGGTATTGTCAAAAAGCCCATATCATTACCTAGCCAAATACCAGAACGATCTTTTCCTCCAACGCTATAGGCATATACTTTACCTACTTCATTTGTTTCTAGGGGATTACCTTTAGCGTCTACACCGGCACCGACAGGTTTAATAAAAGGAGCATTTGAAGAAGCAAATCCTATAAGCTGATTTTTACCTGATGTTTTATTAACTGTTCCTGTACTTAAAAAGTATTTACTTGCTGCTTCAATAGCATTAGACGTTCCATTATACATTCCTTCTAGATTTTCTTTTGAATCTTGAAAGTCAACTACATCATTTACTTCGTCCCATCCAATTGCTTCTTTTCCTAAAGCGTTTTTCAGAGTATCTTTAAGATAATATCTTCCTGTAGTTTCGTCCAAACCACCCATCTCAGCAATTTCTTTTTTACTTTTTTGTAGGGTAATTTTTGCTTGTTGAATAGCAAGTTCATCTTTTTCCCGCTTTGTTTGATACTCAGTAACATCATAGAACTTACCTTTAGTACCAAGACCTTCAAAGCCTTCTGTATCAAATGCTGTTCTAGTTTGTACATCAGTTGGAATACCTGCACGTTTTTGTGCTTCAGCAGTAATATCAACTTCACCAAACAAACCTTTCATAGTTTTCTGTGGGCCACGGATATAATCCAGATCAGGTGGACGGATAGTAGATTTAACCATCTCACGAACAGTCATTCCAGTGTTACGTGCTTTAGCAAATGTTAACTTTGCTGCATCCGCACCCATATAACTTTCAGCATCACTAAGACGGTCTGCCATCTTTTCTGCTTCAGAAATACTACCACCAGACTTTACAAACCATGCGGATGCAACATCCTCTGCTCGTACGCCTTCTGGTAGATTTTCTACATCAACATACTTAGCCAGACGCTTAACAGCCTCTTCTGCCTTTTCTATCTTTTCTCTTTCAGACGCTTGTTCCTGACCATATCTTTCGTACATATACTTTTCGGCACGTGACATGCTATCACGAATACTGTCTTGATTTCTTTCAACTACTTTTTCAAATCCTGATGCTAGGCCAGCAGCTAATCCAGTTCCAAATCCCATTACGTTCTCCGTGCCATAAGACCTTTAGGCTCTTCTGTTTCTTGTGTTTCTACAGAAGGCTCTTCTTCAATGTCTGTATCTTCAACTTCCTGCTTAAACTTATTCATCATTTTAGCAACTTTTGTTGGTGCAAGTTTATCACTAGTATCAGGTTTTTCTAAACCAGAAACATAATCAACTTTTGCCATATCAGCCATATACATAATCATCTCAATAAGAAGCGGAGAAACTAATGCACCCACATCTACAGAATGAACACCCTCCATTACGGAGTTAAGTTGCATAGTATTAACAATGCTGGTGATTGGAACGCCTAACTCAAGCACATCCATCAACTGGTTCATAAATTCATCAGTTGATAACCTTTCCATATAATATTCAATGGCTTCATCAACTGTAGACAATTCAGACGCTTGTTGCCACGGGCGTGATCCCAGTTCAATTGTTAATGATTCACCCGGTATAGGTGCATCAAACATTGAGGTTACATCTTCAAGAACCATTTAATTCGCCCCTTTTATCCTTAATAATGTTAAAATGTTTCATAATACGGTTTATAGGCTGTGACATATCTTCTTTGTCTGTAGCATTTTTCGTGCGTGATGGTGACAATAAGCCAATGTTTTTTGTTGGCTTTTTTGCTGGCATTTTATCCATCATACGCATTAATTTATTATATGATGCTAGAGAAGCATTAAACTGTCTTGACATAATCCTATACCTCTTTCGTACCTAATAGTTTTACATATTCTGTATTAAAAGTCAATGGTTTTTTATTGGCTACAACCTTATCCATCAACTTACGTACAACCCATTTAAGTGCTGGTTTATTACTAATAAATTCTGCAAACTTTTCACCATGCTTTTCATATAGTTTGTTTAACCATTTAGGTGCTTCATATTTTAACCATGTGCGGAAAATAAGCCAACGTACATCCTGTTTACCATACACTTCACGTGCTACCCAACATAAACCAAAGAAATATGAACCAGCAATTGTACTGATTAATGATCCCACCGCATTACCAGCTGCAGTATTTGACTGCTCATCAGCTATTTGCTGACGTGTAGTTGCGTCCAATTCAGCAATAGCTAAAGCATTTACACGATCAATTTGGTTTTCTGCAGATTTCCATGCCCATTCCATTGTGTCACCATAAAATGTCCATAAATTATCATAAGCATTTTTACTGATGTCCAGTATGGCATTAGCATTTAATTCATTAGCACGATTAACTGCTGCAGTATCTGCAGTAGCAATCTGCCTACGCCACTGTGCATTAGACTGTGCAATTACTAACTGGTTCTGCGCATTGAACTGATCACGTTGATTGTTTAACTCTGCATTAAAACGATTGACTGTATTCGTCTGACCTGCATTAAACTGTGCCTGTGCATTTTGCTGTGTGGCATTGAACTGTGATACTTGTGACCCTAAACTTGCAAAGAACTGGTCAACTTGATTTTGACTGGTTGCATTAAACTGTGCAGCCGCATTAGTAGCAGCTTGGTCTGTGAACAATGACTGTACACGCTGTTGAGATTTAAACAGTTCAGTCTGCTGCCTGTTAGACAAGTTAGCCATGTCAACAGACAAGAAGTTCTGTGCGTTCTGCACTGCAGACTGTTGGCGATTACTTAGATTAGCTGTGTCTAACTGTGCCAGTGCAGCAGCTTCAGCCATGACCATTGCCTGACTGTTAGACAGGTTGTTCAGGTTCATTGTATTCACAGCACGTGAGTTCTCTAGCTGTACCTGCTGTTCAGCAGTGAAGTTCATGTTAGCTATGTCACCAATACGTGCAGAGTTCTGTACACGTGACTGGAAGGCTTGGTCAAACTCCTGACCCATAAACTGCGCACGTTGTTGTGCAGCAAGCATGGCACGTTGCTGTCTGTTAGATAAGTTTTGTCCTTCAAACTGTGCCTGCACTTGAGCATCTGCTTGTGCAATAGGCAGTGCCGATTCCATTGCAGCTTGAACTAGTGCTTGTCCAGCAAGAGATGAAGCACCTAATCCACGAGCAGCCATCTGTGAAGATACCTTAAGCATAGCACCAGATGCCCACGGTGGAGTTGCACCACCTTGAAACTGTTGCATCAAGTTGTTCAGTTGTCCTTGAACAGTAGCTTGTTGTGAAGGTGTGGCTTGAGCAGCTTGTATCTGTTCAGTAAACTGTGAAGCTGTTTGTGCATTAGCTACACCTGAGATTAACTCACCTGATTGTATCTGACGTTGTACAGGGTTGTTAATAAGTGAAGCATTGCCCTGTGCAGCCTGTAGATTACCCACAGACGAGGCAGTTTGTTGTGCTGCAGTAATCTGCGCACGAGGGTCTTGAGGATTAGCCTGTGCAGCTTGTGTAGCGTTCATTGCACTATCTACACCCGGTGCAGCTTGTGCAGCCTGCATCACGTTAGCATCTGTAGGTGTTATTCCTTGTGCCTGTGCAGTGGTAGCTGTAGCGGTAGGAACGGATACTTCACCTGTTAATTCACCTGTACCTGTAGCAATATCCTGTCTTGGGTCTGTTTGTGTTTGTGCAGCAATAGTGACACCACCAACAGGAAGAGCAGGATTGTACATTTGCTCTACACTAAACTGTGCCACACCCGGAACAGCACTTTTTACTTCTGGTGTTTTTTCATCACCAGCTTTTTTACCTTCTGGAATATCATCTCCAACTTGATAATAAGTTGCGGGTGTTGTGGTATATTGTGTCGGACTTGCGCCTGTGTATACAGGTGTACCAGCTTGTGTGCCAGCAGGGTTGGTTACAGTACCACCTACTGCAAACTTCTGTGGTTCAACATAACCACCTTTGTTTTGCGTTAATGTAGTGTTTTGTATTTCAGGCGTAACCTTGCCGCCATATACTTGCTGATAAAAGTTAGATGCCGCTGCACCATAGCCTTGATTAAGTGGTGTATAAGCTTGTGCTACAGGCTGCCCAGTATTAGGGTCTTGTACATACTGGCCTACAGGTGTAAACCGTGTACCTGATAAATAAGGTGCTTGATAGATAGGCGGTATGAAAGTTTGTTGTGCAGTTTGTCCAGTTTGTGCAGTTTGTCCAGTTTGTGCAGTTTGTGCAGTTTGTCCAGTTTGTGCAGTTTGTCCAGTTTGTGCAGTTTGTGCAGTTTGTGCAGTTTGTGCAGTTTGCGTTGGTTGTATCGAAGTTTGCGTTTGCCTATTCTGCATCTGAGCAGCAACTTGTTGTGAGTATTGTTGTTGTTGTTCAGGTGTCATAGTAGCGTTTTGTTGTTGTTGATTTGAATCAGAAATACTAGTCCAACCGCCAAAATCAATAGGCACAGTGATACGCTCACCAATTTCATTATAAGCATACTGAAAACCTTCTGGTGGTTCTACAGCGGGGTACGCTCTCATAATATCAGGTCTAGGGTTTTCTTTATAAATACCTTTTGCAACCATTTTAGAGGGATCGTTTATTTGTTTTTGACGCTCTTCTTCTTCCTTTCTACGTTGCATAGCAGCATCATAGTCTTTTTGTTGTTGGGCAAGTAAATCTTCTTGCTCTTGTTTTTTCTGTGCTTCATATTCAGCCACACGAACATCGTAAGGTTTTAATTGTCTAAATGCAAGGGCAGTGTCTTCACTGTATCCTGCTCTACTTCTAGTTTCAGCAGTGTCTTGCCTAGAGCCAACACGTATTCTTATACTTTCTTTATGGTCGCTTGGGTCGGGAATATAATAATGTTTTGCTGCAAAAGTTGGACCTTCACCTACATCACCGCCAGCATCACCGCCCGCTTCAAACTTTTTACGTGCCATACCACCTTTAGCCATCTGCATGGCTTTATTGGTATACAAATCCATCTGTTGCTGTTGAGCAGGGTTGTTAGCTAAGTAATCTTGAAACCCTTGCATATTACCTTGATAGCCCATAGAACGTGCTATCTTTTCCATGCCACTAGGCTTAAATGCTTTAAACATTGCCATTCACTTAATCCCTACTCAATACTTTGTCCAACTTATCCTCGACACGATGCAAGGCATCCATAACCTGCCGCATATCGTCACGTAGTTCCATGCGAGTTGCATAGTCTTCTCTTGTTTTATTCAACAAGATTTCGATGCGCTTCTGTTCACGGGTAATACCATTAGCCCACCACGCACCACCAGCCAACACTAGGGCAAGTAACGTGTCTATTAAGCTGGTCATTTCCATCGCTTACCAACCAGCAGGTACTTTATGTACGATAGGTGGGTTAGCAAGGTTGTCAATCTGGGTGTCCAGATTTGCCTGTAAGTCAGCTTCTGTTTGTTCCAGTGAAGCAAGTACCTTCTCTTTGCACCAGTCCCTTGTCACACTGTTAAATGCAACAAAGTTATCTGGGTCTAGTTCAGGGGATGCTGTGCCGTATGATGATGCTGACAGATAGTTACCCTCTGCATCTTGCTCACTGTCACTGACAGCGGTGATGCGCCAGTGGATTGTTTTGATTACGTCTGACAAGCCATCTTCAGAAGGGGCTGTGTCTAATGTTGGGAAATCCCATGTGTATGTGTTAGCCATTAGTTAGCCTCCAACGCTGTAAGGCGTGTTTCAATATTAGCCAGCCGCTGTTCAGTTGCCGCACCGACAAAGGCCAGCAACTCAGGATAGCGGATGCCAAGCCGTGTGCGTTCAACAGCACCCTCTGGTGCTTCTTCGGCTGTGTCGTAAGCGTCAGTGCGTGTGTAGGCATCAACGGCTTCTACGGCCTCGATAGCCTCACTAACAAGACGTTGTTCAGTGCGTTCTGGTTGCGCCTCAACAATGACGTTGCCTTCTTCATCAAGTTCTTCTTCAACCGCTGGAATAATAACATCCTCATAAACTGCCTCTACAGCTTCGACAGCCTCAACAGCTGGAACCTCTGTCTGTGTTTCCCACCAAGTTGATGCGATAAAGAACGCATAGTCACCAGCGTCCAAGCCAGCGGCAGTCATAGCTGCTTGAACGTCCTGTGCAATTACGCCAGCGTGTGTTCTAGCTGCATCGCCCTTTGCTTCGACTGCGCTGTTCCACTTGAATGTTTTGAACAAGCCGCTGATAGCTTTAGCCGCTGTTACTTCAGCGTCAGTTAGTGCTGCGATTTGCTGCTTTTCATTAGCGTCAGATGTGTTGATAGTGCCGTTGGTTGCGTAGATGTCGTCATATCTTGCGCTAGGGTCGCCCAAATCAATATTGTTATCACTTAAACCTCCCACACTATCTGTTGGAACAATGTCTGATGCTCTTGGCTGAATACCACAATCTGAACCAAGATAAACATAAGTGTTTGTGACACCCATACGTCCTTGAAGTGTTCCTCCAGTGCGAAATAATACAAGTGTGCCTTCACTTGAGGTTCGGTTTATATCTAATGGTGCTTCAGAACCACAAGAAGCGTTTAATTGTCCAGTGTTTCTTATTGCAATCCCACTGGCATTGTTATTTGTAGATGGTGTAGAATCAGTTGTTGACACCAGCAAGTTGCCGCTGCTGTCGATGCGGAGGCATTCCGTGCCATTAGTAAAAATCCGAAAATCGTTATTTTCGTGACCATATGTAATCCGACCAATTGAAGTATTTGAACTATCGCCAAAATAAATCGCACTATCTCTTGTTCCAGCAGTTGCTTGGCATTGTAATCTCAAAACGGCATCTGCGCCGCTGTCACTACCAGCGAGTATCCTAATTTCGGAATTAGCATTATTACCCGCACCAACATCTAGTTCGTAAGATGGCGCACGGTTGATGCCTACGTTGCTTGTTCCACCATTAACAAAGAAAGCATTAGATTGAAGGCTGCTTTCAATTCGGAAATCTATGTCTTGGCCTGACTCATTAAAGACTGTTACACCCGAATCATTACCGGCAATACTCATACGGTTTCTATAGTTAGTACCGTTATAGTAATACGCTGTAAGAGTTTGTCCGGTGGCTGAACCTTCGCAGTCAAGCTGAAACCGTTCGCCTGAAGGCGTGTTGGAGTTGCGGAAATAAACAAGGCCAGCATTAACAACTCCTGTCGCAGATTCATCAGTAGTGCCGCCCACACGAAGGCTATTTCCACTTAAAATGTTTAAATCACCGCTGCTGTCGATGCGCATACGTTCTGTGTTGTTTGTCCAAAATTCAGTAGCAGCATTTTCAGAATTTTGTATTCGCAGATTTGTGCTACTACTTCTACCAATCAGTGAACCTGCTACACCATCTCCAGTTTGCAGGAATTGTATAAAGTTATTTCCATTTTCTAAAATGGATAGTTTGTAGGTTGGGTTCGTATTTCCGATGCCCACGTTGCCGCTGCTGTCGATACGCATCCTTTCGCTATCGTTAGTTCTAAACCACATTGCATTAACAGAATGGTCATAGGCTAAAATGCCTATATTTGAGTCCGCTGTATCTGCAAAGTTTATCTGGGAGTTTCCACTCGATGCTTCAATGCGTAATTGGGGTGAAGCACCAGTCATATGCAAAAGACTTGAGGGTGCGTCTTCTCCAATGCCCACGTTGCCGTTGGATGATACATAGAACCTGCTATTACCAGAGCCATCACGACCGTGTAAAACGTATTTACCGCTGTTTGAACCACCCGCTGTAATTAATACACCATTTCCATTAGCGGTATCCGTATGGTCTATAAGTGCTGCTGCTGAACTAGCTACGCCATAATCAATATCAAGCCTATCAGCCGCCACAGTGCCAGTGACATCCACGCCTGTGGCGGTGGTGGTCAGTTTGGTTGAACCATAATGGTTTAACTTAACTTCGCCGGTACTGCCATCACACTGAACATAAGCAACTGAACTACCAGAGCCATCATCGGTCTGTAAGAAAATATCTTTGTCATCAGAAAGATTACGAATAACTAATTCGCCAACAGTATTTAACACAAATGAATTTGTCCCATCGTGGTACAACTGCAAGTCAGACCCATCACCAAAGATGGCTTTGTCGTTGTCGCCAAAGGTCAGGTCAGTTGAAGACAACGCAACAACCCCTGTACCATTCGGTGAAAGGTTAATGTTACCATTCGTGTCGGTGCTTGAGATGGTGTTTCCGTTGATGTTGATGTTGTCAACGTCTAGGTCTGTATCAATTACAACAGTACCAGTTCCATCTGGCGATATGTTAATGTCACCGTTAGTGTCTGTACTGATGATGGTGTTGCCGTTGATGTTGATGTTGTCAACTTGGGCTTCAGTTACAGCAGAGTTAGTTCCAAGTGTTACACCATCAATAGCACCACTGTCAATGTCTACTTTGCTAATGTCAACTTCGCCTGTACCATTAGGTGTCAGGGCAATGTTGCCATTTGTATCTGTACTGATAATGGTGTTACCATTGATGTTGATATTATCAACGTCTAGGTCACCAACTATGTTAGCAGAGCCTGTAATTGTGAGTGTGGCAGTGTCAATAGTTACAGCAGTAGAGGCATCAATGTCAACTGTGGGGGCTACAAGTTCCAGTTCAACATCGGCATCAATATCAAGTTGACCATCTGCGCTTGATACAATCTTAAGTGCAGTATCACGGAAATACATATTGCCTTGCAGGTATGCATCTTTATAGAGCAAGCCTGATGTACCCAAGTCAAGTGTATTTGTCGTCTTTGGTTTAACTTCGGTGGCACTTACAACAAGGTCTTGTACTGGACCAACAACTGTGATTGCTCCACCTTCTGCAGCTGTGCCATCGTGCGTGTGACCTGTTGATGAGTTAAATGCGGATTCTACCGCATCAAATTCACCATCAAGGTCTGACGCATTAATAATGTTACCATCAGCAATGTTATTACTGGTGTCGTTACGAGTGTAGCCTGTACCCATAGTGTCCTCTACCTTCTGTCATGAATACCATACTCAACTGTGATTGCATCCAGTGAAAATGGTGGGTCTGTGCCGTCTGATTCAAACTGAAATGAAACGGCAAATCCTGAACCTATAATCTGTGTTTCAAATAACTTTAACAGTTTTGTTCCGTAGCTTGTAGTTCCGAATGTTCCTACTCCGTAAAAGCCTACAACACCTGATGTGTTTGCAAAACTAATTGGGGCAGGTTGAATTGTTCCTTGTGTATCAAAATCAAGTTTAAGACTTACATCAAAGTTTACACTACCTTGTGGGTCTGTGTAAAGAAATAATTTGTAAAATGTCTTACGTACTCTTGGGTCTTGAATTGGCAGATGTGGTGTAGCAAATGTTGTTTGAATATTAAGCCCATCAAAACTATTGCCTGCCTCCATCTGATATAAGTAGCCATCATCATTTGCAAACAGCACAACTTCTACAGCTTCATTGTAATTACTGTCTGCTACATAAGCACGTATACCACGTGTTTCTGCAAACCCTGTACCAGCACCGCCTTGTTCAGCAAACTGTGTGGCAATAATGCCTTGAGCATTTTCTTGTGTAATGTTTGTGTTAAAGCCTAGTATTCTGTATTGTGACTTCTCACGAATTACACAGCTAGTAAAGTCTGTATTTGCCGCAATAAACCTAGTCATGTTTGGCTGAATAACTTTAGATACTGCAGCAAGTCCAAAGTCGCCAATTCGTTCTGTTGCACTTAATAGTCTTAATCCATCTGGTGCAAGGAACATTACATCCCCGCCAATCTCTTGTATTGTGTCACCTTCAAGGCAACCTATATCTCTTGTGATTGGCTGCAGATTAAAGTCTGCAATTGTGTTACCAAGTAACTGCTGGATGTTTTTCTCTGTAAAGATAATCAGCTGATTACGAAAAACAACCAGTCCTGTAATTGTGCCACCCACATTGATGGAACCTGAACCTGCCGCTACATCAAAGCTGCTATCGGCATATGGTGCAGTAA
>Ga0255773_10003177_pt1 | contig 14791 bp, 9 predicted proteins | sample 011ome_17_FD_179971 | JGI IMG/M metagenome (GOLD analysis project Ga0255773, IMG submission 179971) | Coastal salt marsh microbial communities from the Groves Creek Marsh, Skidaway Island, Georgia - 011502XT metaG (version 2) | ecosystem: Environmental > Aquatic > Marine > Intertidal zone > Salt...
TCCCATCACTATCTGCCGCTACAGAATTTAAACCATTAATAATTAGGGATGTATTTGCAGTAACAGATTGTGAAGTTGATATTGCGTCCTGATCTAAATCTGAAGTACCATTAAATCTTCCTTTAATCCTATTATCCTCAGGACCATTTATTATCACTTCTCCATTCTTTATTACCCCTTCATATTGCTGACCTTCGAAAGATAACCCAATAGTGGTACCCTCAGGCGGAAGAGATGTAATTATATCTCCTTTAATTTGAGAGACGGGAGTTCCTACTCTTAATTCATTAACAAGAGCTTTTGATATTTCATAATTTGTATCAATCTCTAACGCATTGGCATCTATAGAAGAATTCCAGTCTCCATCTGCAGGTATAGTGCCTACCTTTATCATACTAGAAATAGCACCCGTTACGTTTATGGAAGAGACTGTCTGAAATATATTAGTTGTTTTTACAGTCCCAGAGTTAGATCCAGAAATAGTTTCTGTTACGGCTGCTCCATTTAGATCTGTGCCAACTATTACAAAAGAATTAGAAGTTGTATCATTATTACTTGATACTGATATTTGAGCACCCAAGTAAGAGGAAGTTGATAGAGAGCCATCGAGTGTTAAAGATCCAGAAGAAGTCACTGACAATTCTTGAACCAAACTATCTTCATCATTTATATCTAACCTTGATATTGTACCGATTTGAACATTACCACTTGCGTTAGCTGATGATGTGATTGATGTAATTGTATTAAATCTTGTAGATCCGATAGCTGTATTAGACGAAGACACACCAGTTATGTTTTCAGAAATAACAACACCATCTTCATCAGTTCCTGTTACTGTGAAAACATTACCTGTCTCAGAAGCTGAACAATAAATGGAAACAACTGCATTTAAATTATTAGCATTTCTTAGAGCACCATCTAAAGTTAAAGTTCCCGCAGCACCTGGGTTATTGCTAGTATAAAGGCTATCATTATCTGTAACACCAATTTTATATTGCTTTTGATTAATATCTAGTCCATATTTTGACAGGCCTACAATAGCTTTTTTACCATTGGGATCACTAAGATTGTTATCTAATTGATTAAAAATTACAGGTTTGATTTTTGCAGTTTCACCAGACGAATTAAGAGAAATATCTATATATCCATCGTCTAGTAAATCTTGTGTTGCTGATAATGTTAGACCAGAGTCAATTTGATTATTGAATGACTGACTAGAGGTAAATCTAATATTTCCTTTTATATAAGCAGATACTTTGTCAGCCGAACTTACGTCAATTGATAGGGCATTCGATAATTTATTAAAATTTTCTCCTAAAGAAAAAATATCAAAATCAGATGGTGCTGATATTTCAGTGATACTAATGTCGTACCCATCTTCAGATTCAATTATCAACTGATCAAAGTCTGAAGTGTTAATCGCCCTTAAACCTGTTTGTGTTGAATATTGATTTATAACTTTTGCTAAAGCAGAAATATCATTTGCATCAATAGTTGCGTTTATAATTAGGGGATCGTTATTTTTTCCTTCTAATTTAAAGCTAATGTCCCCACTTGTACCACTTTTAAAAGGTCCTAAAAGTACCCTTGTTTTTGCTTTTACAGAAATTCCAGTTCCTGACAAATCTGTGGAAAGTTTTTTAGCAAGATAATTTGCAGAGGCATTTATAGGAACTTCTGTGGTATTTGTCGTATTATTAATATTTGTGGTCTTTAGATTATAACTACTAGCTTTAGTACCAATATTAATTGTTCCCGCAGCATTTCCACTACTTACAATGCTACTAACTGATTTAAACACCTTAGACCCTATTGCTTGGGCTGCATTGGCACCAGTAATCGTCTCAGTTTGATACAATCCATCTTGATCATAACCTGTAACAGTAAAACTAATACCACTATCATTACCTGAACTTGTTATGGTAATATTGGCATCAATATCATTTGAATTGCTTAGTATCCCATCTAATGTAAGAGATCCCGACAGGGAGGTTGCATCTTTATTTGTAAAAAGTCCATCTGCATCAGTACTTTGTTTTTTATAACTTAAATTAGAGCCAAAATTCTGAACATAATTACCGTTTGCAGTCTTTCTTGTTAGGTTAATTCCTCTATAGTCTGTATTAAGGTAATCATTTTTGTACTCTGCATCTTTTAAAAAACCATTTTCCTCTTTAATCAAAGCTGCTATCTGGGAAGAAGTTAGTGCTTTTCCTGAAATATGACGGCCGTCTCTTGATAGAATTTGAATATCGCTAGCAAGAGCATCAGAATTACTTACTGAAAATATCGAAGGTGAAAAAGTATTCCCTGAAGCTAATATTGATCCAGAAGCTATATCCGATATTGAAGACGCTATTGTTAAGGTTCCATTAGAGCCTGATGCATACAATCCATAATCTCTAAAATTATGTCTACTCTTTCCATCAAGCATTAAACCAGAGTTCAAAAGATCAGCTAACTCTTGAACAGATTTAATTCCATCGCCAGGATCAGAAACATCTTTTACTAAGTCAATAATATTCCCGTTTGCTAATGTAAGATTGAGTGAAGTGAAGTCTTTTAAAATACTATCAGAAACACTGAAAGTAGCAGAAGACTGATTTCCAATAGAATTTAAATTTATTGATTTAACAGATCCAGGGATTAAAGAAACAACACCGTCTTTTAAAAATGAAGTTGCTAAAAGTGGATTGGAGGATCTAGTAAAAACTTCATCAATTTTAGGAGGAAGGAAATTATCTTTAACTAATGATGTTTTACCAAGTAGCTTTAATTCAACTGAACCAACATTTTGTGCACTTGAAGAAATCAGATTTTTTGAAGCAGCAGCAAAATCATTTGGAGATACTAGGTTAAATCTAAAAGCTCCTGCACGAGTGTTGTTTGGTGATATTTCTACAATATCACCATCTCCTGGGTTTCCAATAATTTGAACCTCATAACCATCAAATGATAATTTATTGCCATGAATTTGAGAAACACCCTTGGAAGAATTAACTTCCCAACTGTTAGTAGACTTAATAAATTTTGCGGTGATATTTTCTTGAATAATCTTATCGGGATTGCCTATTACCACCTCAAAATCCAAATTTGACTTATTTAATGGATTTGCAATAGGCACCATTGAATTTGTCGAAAACATAGCCTTTCCTTGGTTTCCATTTAAATCAATTCCTGATGTCTGTATTTCATTAAATTCACTACCTAATTTACTGGCCAATGAACTTATTTCACCTTGTACACTTTCAACTAAATTATAGTATTCAAGTAATCCAGAAACGATGCCACTTGATAAACCATTACCTGGATAAGATAAACCATCTCTATTAATTTTCAGAGATATATTTTGCTCATCTCTTACTGAAATTAGATTCGCGTAGGATATTCCTTCAATAAGAACAGGTCCTTTACCTGAATCGCCTAATGTAATTTCAGCTGCTCCAGTTTGATCATAATCAACTGAAAAATTTATTAATTTAGATAGTTCTTTTAGTGACAAGTCTCGAGCATCTAAAATATCATTAGATGCATCTGACGTCCCACTTCCCCTAATTAATCTATTAATTTCAGATATCTGTTTAAGTGATATATTGATTTTATCTATTTGAATGTCTACTTCTTTGGCAGCAGAATTTTTAAAATTCTTTAGAGATCTATCATAGCTATTGAACGAATTTGCTAAGGCTTTACCATTTTCTATTGCCACTGTTCTTGCTGACAAATCATCTGGTCTACTGGCTATATCCTGCAATGAACTAAAAAACTTTCCTATGAAAGTACCTAAGTCACTGTCTTGAGGAAGCAACATATTTTCTAATTCATTTAAATTTTTTACAAAGTTGTCTAGTTTACTAAAGTCTGATGTTGTTGATCTTGTTTTGTCAGCTAGAAAAGTATTAAAAGATCTTCGAATTTTATCAACTCTAACTCCCAAACCTGTTTGATCAGATACATTAGTAGCACCACCTGATACACCAGCTATTTCGCTTACGTCAGCATCTCTTTTATTGTATCCATCAGTATTAATATTGGCAATATTCTGACCTGTTACAGATAAAGATTGTCTATACGCTTGAACGCCAGTCTTCCCAATTTCAAAAAGACTTGCCATCTATTTTTTGCCTTGAGAATTTATATGAGAACTAAACTGTCTTATTAGTCCTTCAGCAATACCAAAGTTATTCTTTTTAGATAAAATTGATGAGTATTCACTATCTAGCATATCATTAAAGGTATCTTGGGCTTCAGAACTAAAAATTCCTTCAGCAAGTTTACTTTGTCTAGCCTGCTTGAGCATTTGATGAACAAAAATTGCCTCAAATTGTTCTGCAACATCTTTTAATTCTTTGCCTTTAGAACCTTCTAAACTATTAGCAAAATTTTTATTGGCTACATTTTCTGATAGAATTTTAATTTGATTTATTTTTGATAAAGTATCAGCCATTTTAATACCTTAAATTATAATCATTTGTGCTCTTAAGGCTCCAGCAGCCCTTAAAGCTTCTAAAATGGCAACTAAGTCCGCACTTGTCGTGCCAATTGAATTAATAGCATCCACAATATCAGCCAAAGATGTTCCTGGATCAAATACAAATGCGGATGCCTTCTCAGCACCAGCTTCTATATCAGTATCATTGTCTGTGGTCGCCTCAGTAGTTGTTGTAACATTCCCATCATCGTCATATAAAACCTGACCTGGAGTAGTGTTTGTATCTTCATTTACTTTAACCGTGAGGCTACCGTGACTTACTGCTGCTGGCGTAACCTTGACATCACCACCAATTACTATTGTGCCCGTTCGAGCATTTACAACTACTCTTGCAACTGGAGAGGCAGGGTCAACTTCTATGTTTTCAAGTAAACTCATGAAGCTAACTTTTTGAGAAGGGTCTTTGGGAGCCCTAATTGAGATAGATGTATGATCTAATGATTTGGCAACATCAGGACCAAATACTTTATTGATTTCTTCTGTTACCCGATTAGCAGTAGTAAAATCTCCTTGATGGAGGTTCATAACAAAATTTTCTGAGTTTATAAATGGAGCCTCAACCATTCTTTCGACAGTAGCACCATTAGAAATTGTTCCCACAGTTGGAATATTAACTGACATAGAAGATCCATCTGCTCCTTCAACACCAAATCCACCTACTGCTAAATTTCCTTGTGCAATTGCGTACGTTAGGCCGTCAGCTCCCTTTAGTGGGGTCATAAGAAGAGTCCCTCCTCTTAAGCTTTTAGCTTTACCCATAGAAGAAACCGTAACAGTGATTTTTTGACCAATTTTTGTAAAAGGATCTAAGTCAGCTGTAATCATTACGGCTGCTGAGTTCTTCCCACTCAGGCTGCTAGAATCTATATTCATCCCAAATTGTGAAATTGTAGATTGCATACTTTGCAACGTTAATGCCAAGGATGAATCACCTGTTCCATCTAAACCAACAACAATCCCATATCCCATAAGTTGATTTGATCTTATTCCAGCAAAACTCACCAGATCCTTTAATCTATCTGCTGATGCTTGAATTGAACAAAAAAATCCAAATAGAGATAATAAAAATATAGAAATTAATTTTTTCATTTTTTTAACCTTAAAATGGTGAAATTGCTCTAAAAATCCGACTTCCCCAACCTGGCTTGCTAGCACTATCTAAAATTCCAGCACCGACATATTCTATTTGAGCTTCAGCAATCTTAGCTGATGAAACCGTATTAGAAGTAGAAATATCTTGAGGTCTTATGATCCCACTTAGCCTGATATATTCAGTACCTTCTGTAATCCTTAATTTTTTTTGTCCTTTAATTTCAAAATTACCATTTGGAAACACTCTTACAATAGTCGCCGATAAGGTTCCACTTAAACTGTTTGATTGATTAGTTGCCATTGAACCCGAGAAGGAATTTGTCTTAGATGCACTTCCACCTAAACCAGCAAAATTCCTTAATAGACCTGTTGGTCCAACTTCAGCTCCTATTGTGTCCGTCTTGCCCGATGAGTTGGTAACCGCTTTGTTTGAAGAAAAAGTTTCACTCAATGTTACAGACAAAATATCTCCAACCTTCTTCGCCCTCCTATCTGATGAAAACAGCCCCGAAGAACTTGCACTAAATATTGAACCGTTACTAGGTTCTTCCTTATTAAACTCTTCAAAAGAAGGAGTTAGTGGTTTGAATTCTTTGTTGTTTGCTTCTTCAACGTACGTTGAACAAGCATTAACAAGAAAAAATGAAGCAATTAAAATTATTTTTTTCATTTTAATTTCTACTCATTATAAATTTTGGCTTATAAATCTAAGCATATCGTCAACCCCTGAAATAGCTTTAGAATTTACTTCATATGCTCTTTGAGTTTCAATCATATCAACTAATTCTTGCACTACATTGACGTTGGAGCTCTCTAGCGCCCCTTGAACTAAACTACCAAACCCATTTTCAAATGGGTTTGCCACTACAGGTGCACCACTAGCAGGTGTTTCTACCAACATAGATTGACCTATTGGCTGTAATCCTCGTGAGTTTGCAAAGTCAGCTAATTGAAATTGACCTACTTCTTCAGCTTCAACTTCTCCAGGATTCTGAACTGAGACTATGCCGTCTGCTGAAATATTAATACTTGTCACACCCTCAGGTATTCCAATCTCTGGTTGGACAACATAACCAGATGCTGTTGTAAGAAGACCTTCGGCATTTCTTCCAAATGCACCGTTTCTAGTAAAGCCAATTCTTCCATCTGGCATTAGTACTTGGAAAAAACCAGATCCATCAATTGAAACATCTAAAGAGTTTTCAGAAGAAACGATATTACCTTGTGAAAATAATTTGTCAGCATTGATAATTCTAACACCGGTTCCAACCGAAAAAGCAGAATTTGTTCTAGTTTCACCTGAAGTTTGGGCACCTGATGCTTTTATAACTTGGTATAATAATGTTTCAAAATTTGCTCTATCTCTTTTGAAGCCTGTAGTATTTACGTTTGCTAAATTATTAGCAATAACTTGCATTCTACTATTTTGAGCATTTAAACCAGTTTTTGCAACATGCATTGCATTAGACATTTCAAACTCCTATTCATTATAATAGAAGAATAATGCAATACATATGCCAACTTATAAGGTGGTGATTAACTCGGCATTCTCATTAGAGATGCTGTAGCTTCATCAATTTCTTTTGCAGTAGTAACAAATTTTACATTGATTTCATATGATCTAGATTGATCAATACCTGATACAAGTTCATCAACAGACTTAACATTTGAACCTTCTAGAAAACCAGTTAATAATATGGTTCTATTATCTGGAGCTGGGATACTCCCATCAACTGGCCTAACGAAACCATCGATAGTTTTAGCCAAAGGAATTTCAGATCCAATCGTGGTAGCAAGTTGGGCAACTCTAACTGTTTGCCCAATTGGGGCATTTAAGGGCTCTATATTAATAATACCATCCCCAGAAACTGAAATCCTCCTATGAGGAGGAACTATTATTGGCTGTAAATCAGTACTTAATGGTTGAGTGCCAGTTCCATCTCTGAGAGTTCCATCAGCTGAAACAGTAAAATCACCTCTCCTAGACATGGCCAATTTTCCATTGGCTGGCTTTACTATAAAATAACCATTACCATCTACAGCGAGGTCCAAAGGAGCTCCTGTTTGCTGCATTGGACCAGGAGTGCTATCATAGCCCCCTGGCTCTTGAAGAGCCATAACTCTAGGGTCTAGTCCTTTATCACGATCTAAATAGACTGAAGAAAAATTAATAGAAACGTCTTTTTGATAACCAGTTACACTAATATTAGCTAAGTTTTGAGCTGTTACAGCCTGATTATCCCTCAAGATATTCATACTATTTAGAGCTGTGTATATACTTCTATCCATATTAAATCCTCTAAATCATTGTATTTATGATCTTATTTGAATGATAGCTTGTGTTAAGCTTGTATTAGTTTCTATTGTTTTAGCGTTTGCTTGGAAGTTTCTTTGGGCAGTTATCAAATTAACGAGCTCTTCAGTAATATCCACATTTGACCTTTCTAATGAACCTGATAAAATTGTCCCATACCCGTCAGCCCCTGCCTCTCCAACAGAAGCTACACCAGAAACAGAAGTCTCAACATATGTAGCATTACCAATTTGTTTTAACCCGTTTTGGTTATTAAAATTAACCATCACCAATCTTCCAAGAGCAATATTAAGCCCGTTTGTATAGTTTGCACTAACCAATCCGTTAGCAGCAATATCTAATCCATCCAATTTACCAACTGTCTGACCATCTTGAGATACAGATCTAACGTTAAAGTCTGATGCAAATTGTGTTGAGCCATCAAAATTTAAGTCTAAGTCAATTGAAAGTGCATTAGTTCCAGCTGCTGCGTCAGCGGCAAAGTCACCTTTATAACCTACTTTTTGAATAGGACTGACTAAGTTTCCTTGTGTGTCAAATGTAAGCTCCCCTGGTCTTAAAAAGACTTTTGCAAATGTACCATCCGTGGTAGGTGTCCATGCATTATCTGGAGCCAAAGTGGTTGTTGTGCCAGCGTCATTAACATAAAGTGACTGCCCTGTTGCTGAAGTTGCTGTTGTATTAGCCATGTTTACATAAGATGGTGTCGTACCTGTGACAAGTTCAAGATTATCTAATCCCATACGTGAACTACCAGACACAAATATTTTACTATTTAATCCGGTAGTACCTGTAGTAAAAGTAAAAGAATTACTTATAGTATCATATGACACTGTTACGCCATTAACAGTATTACCAGAAGGATCTTCCATTTGATTAATTCTTGACTGAAGTGCTGTGGCTAGGGAAGTTCCATTATAAACGCCTTCAGGTACCTGAATAGCTGCTGTAATGTCGTTAACATTTACAACAAATATTGTTTCTTCAGCTGCATCAGATAGGAAGAAATCCTCTGACAAATCTTCGTTTGATGTCTTACCACTTAGAACTGCTGGAGAAGATTCAAGACCCTTTCCTGCTGTATCAGCCGTGACAGTGGTTATACCATTTGTGGCATTAATACCTAACAAGGCACTTGTTCCTCCTGTACCTTCAGTTGAAGCTGTTGCAACACCGTCAACTATTGCCAATCTACCAATTTCAATATTTGAAGATGCCTGACCAGCGTCACCAACACCTACTGCTGAATTTGCAGGTATATTTTCGCCTGTAGATCCACTGGCAATGCTAAACTTACGAGTTAAGTTATTGTATGATACTTCTACACCATAAGCTCGTTGTGTGTCAGCAGCTATCTGATCACCAGTGAAAAGTACAGATTCTGCTTTTAATTCAGCTCCTCCACCAATATTTGAGGACGCTTTATTACTTTGTGTCTTTAAACCTAAAGCGTTAGTGTTGTTACCTTCACCAGGGCCATAGGCAGAGAAAGAGAACATTTTACTTGGAGTAGATGTACCTATTTTTGAAGGAATACCTTGAAAAGTGAAGTTCTGGCCCGAAATATCATAAGCTATTTTTAGTGCAGGGTCATTCTCATCAACCCAATCATCAGTATTAGAAACGTCTTGAGTTATAATAGCATCAATTTCATGTTGTGCTGCAGTTGTGCCTCCTACTCCTCTGGTTAAACCAGTAAAACTAGTTGCTGTTTTGCCAGTATAAGCAATTAACTCATCACCTATTCTTATAAATCCATTACTCTCAAAATCTTCGGTTGAGTCAACTGTCAAAGTCGTACCTGTAGATGTTAACTGAGATGCAACGTCTGTTTTTCTTTGAGATAAACCTAGGTTATCGACACTATCTAATAAACTTATTTCAGTTGATGCAATAACAGAATTACTTTCACTATTATATGCACCTCTAGTTATACCTGTCAAAGTTGTAGCAGTTTTTCCAGTATAAGTTATAATTTCATTTCCTAATTTAAATTTACCTGGGTTATCAGCTGATGCATCAGTAAAACCAGCGGTAGTTCCTACATTCAAAATCTCAGAGTCAGGTGGTAAAAAGGAGATGGAGGTATCGTCACCAATAGCTGCAGTTGTTGCTGCGCTAATTGTGATTGTAGTGCCTGTTACGTCTGTTACCGTTGTACCAGGAGTAACTCCCTCAACTTCTACAATATCGCCAACCGATATATTTGTATTAGCATCAACAATAATAGTAGTTGCACCCACCGCCACTGCACCATCAATTAAAACTTGTGCTCCAAGACCATCACCATCTACAAAATTTAATTCTCCACCAAATATATCTGCTGTGGTATTTGCGCTTAAGGTAATTGTAGTACCAGAAACAGCTGTGACAGTTGTGCTGGCTGCAATACCCGTTCCATAAACCAAATCACCAACAGCTATATTAGTTGCATCAGCTACAACTATTCCGGTTTGTCCTGTGGCTCCAGTGCCTGTAGTATGGTTGCTTGACATAAATGAAACTTTTGTTCCTGTTGCCGTTGAGGAAGTTCCTGTTAAATTTGCAGTAGTTACCGCACTTAAAGTCACAGTAGATGTATCGTGGTTAATTGCGCTTACATATGTACCAGCTGTTATACCTGCACCAACAACAATATCCCCAACTCTAATTCCGTTTGTTCCACCATCAACAACAAGAGCAGTCGTTCCAGAAGTAGATGCTCCTGTTTTTTCATATATTACATTAGTACCCTCAATTGGAGCATCAACTGCTCTTGTAGATGGGACAGATGATAAAGTTGTGTTTCTTAAAACATCTTTAAAGCCACTCATTATGCCATCAGAAAAATCAACTGATTTTACTGTAGCATCATCAAGAGCAGCTGCTGCTGTAGTTCCGTTTGCTCCTCTAGTAATACCAGTAAAGGTTGTAGCTGTAGTACCAGTGTAAGAAATTTGTTCAGATCCAATTAACAAAGTACCTGATGATGGAAAGCCTGCGGTTGTGTCTACAGTAATTACTCCTGACCCTGATGCTGGATCACTTGCTGATGCAATTGCACCATTAAGCAAGGTATCGGGTTGTTTAATGTCTTTGTTTAAGTATGAATGTTTATTAAGTTCTTTCAATACAATCCTATTACTTCCAAAATGCTCGGTCTGCCCTGAAAATATTCCAGTTCCACCCTCAAAGTATGCAGAAACATCCTTAGATTCAGTATGCAAAACTTTTATTTTTGTATCTGTAATATTAATAGCAGATGTAGAATCAGACTTAAGATTTAAAAATTCATTTCCATTAGCATCTGTACCAGCGCTAGAAACTGAAAACTTTGCACCGTTATATTTCAAATCATTAGCTGTTGAGGTAGAGGTATCAAATTCCCCAGCAAGATACACTTCAGTTGGAAAACTTGTTGAACTTATACTATTATCAGCGTCATTAATGTAAATTTTTAGCGTACCACTCGTATCTTGGACCATTGTGTTTCCACCCACAGCAGTAACGTCTAAAGCTTTGTCAAAAACTTTTAATGTGGGAGAGGCATTATAGTAACTATGAAGTAAAAATTTTTCTTCAGTAGTAACGTTGTTCTCATCAGCTAAATCCAAAGAAGGGTTTTTATAATTAAAGCTTAATACTTCTGTTTCTTTAATGGCACCAGATAAAGATTTACCAGTTACTCTATTAAATAACGATGAGTTTACGCCATAAGTTGAGGAGTTGTTTGTTGAACCATCTGCAGATACAGCTGCCCTATTTAATGCATCATTAATTCTTAATTGGGCGTGAGCCAAAAACTCTTCTCTTGTAAAGTTTGGTGAAGCAATATTTTCAATACCACTAGTAGAAGTAAATAATTTGTCAGTTACAAAGCTATCTTGCATTAAATCTACATTTATTGCTGATAGTGTTTGTATCTCGTCATTATTATCAAGTTGGTTGAATTGTATAGAAAAACTTCCATCAGTAACAGGATCTATTGCTAATTTAGCATCATCACCGAGCCCAGAATTAATAGCTCTTTGAACCTCAGAAGCCAATGTTGCTGCAGTATAAGTACCTGGTCTTATGTCTATACTCTTGAATCCAGCACTACCAGTTGTATCGTCAACTCTGATTGTAAGAAAATCTTTTCCCCAATATGTTGATTTATTTAAAGTTGGATTGGCCTCATAGGTTGTATTATATTGTAAAGGATCAGTTACAACAGTTATAGATGGAGCAGTTGCTGTGAAAGCTGCATCTTCTAAAACTGTTGAAGTAACTGTTGCAGACTTAGATACTGTCTTATTTGATAAATCATCTAAATAAAATAATGGCTGTGTCTGGGCAACTGAAATAATTTGAGGCTTTTCATTCATAGGTATAATTTGACCAAATCTGTCAACAACAAGTGTCTGGCCAGTTGGTGATATAGCTTCGGTCAATGATGGCTGAACCTCTCTGCCGTCAACAATAAACTTAGTTTGATACTTATGTGTTGCTTCATTTCCCTGAGCAGCTTGAGTTTTAATAAAGTAAGCTGTCGCAATAACCGGGTTGCCTAGGTTATCAAAAATTGTAACAGATGTTGATGAGTTAAATGTCGCTGGATTTGCAGGGTCAAAGTCATCAGCAGAAGAAAATACCGTCGAAGAAGCTGGTAAATTAACTGCAAGCTCAAGATTGTCTGTTTTTTTGGCTTCACCAGCTTCTAATTCCAACTTTAGAGGTTGTGCATCAGCAATCTCACCACCTTGAACCGATCCGTCATCAGAAACTGGAAGTGCGAGCACAAACTGCCCTGCAGAGTCTACAACGTATCTGTCATTATTTACTGAAAATGAACCGTTTCGAGTATAAACAGTCTGGTTAGTTGTTAGTGATGGCTTCAATGCAAAGAACCCTTGTCCTGAAATCGCCATATCGAGAGCATTAAGTGATGATGAGACGTTACCTTGTGTAAACTGTTGCTTGATTCCTTTTAAAATAGTACCTGAACCAATAGATGATGAGCTATTTTGTAATGGAGATGTAGCAAAAATATCACCAAATTCAGCTTTACTTCTTTTATACCCTGTAGTTGCAACGTTTGCTATGTTGTTTGAGGTTGCTGAAATATCAGCCTGCGAGCCGTTTAATCCTGTAAGAGCGGTATAAAATGACATCTCTAATTTCTCCTAGTATATAAATATATTAATTCTTAAATATTATTACTTATAAAATCTCTGATCGAACCATCACTTTGTGATCGTGGTGAGATTTCATTAGTTTTAAATCGTACTACTTGTGATGGATCAACTATTCCGTAGTCCTCAACTTCTAACATTACTCCAGTATCAGTTTTTGAAGTACCTGAAATATGAGCATAAACCTGAGTTGATAATTCACCAGTATCACCTGTATTCCCTGTAAAAGCCCTGATTGTTATTGGAGTATCTGACATTACAATATCATGTGGTATATCTTTCCACTCAAAACCTACTAAACCTGCCTTTTGCATTCCTAATGTATCTTGATGCAAGACCTCACCTTCACTATTTTCGAAAATAATATTTAAGTTTGACGCTGTATCAGGTAAATCTACCACACCACTAATGACACCTTCTTTATCTGGTCTAGCAAACTTTCCAGGAACTAATACAGAATGTCCCATTAGCTGAGTTGTGGAAGCGATCCTCATCTCTGATAACTGCTCACTAACAGACTTCATGGTTTCATCCATGGAAGTTATACCAGTTACTGTAGAGAATTGTGCCATCTGGGCAATAAAATCAGCGTTATCTACTGGTGCAAATGGATCTTGATTTTGAAGTTGTGTTGTCATTAATTTCAAGAAATCCTCTTGCCCAAGTTGATCTTTGGTCTCTTTAGGTGCAAACTTTTCTTTAGAAGAATTTATACCTAATTTATCTAAAATGTTATTCAGTGATTGATTTGAAGAGTTTATTTCAGACATTTTTTTTCCTTATTTTCCAATATTTAAAGTTCGCATAGTTAACGCTCTTAGCGTGGTAATTACTTCTACATTATTCTGGTATTGTCTTGATGCCTCCATCATATCAACCATCTCCTCGTCTACATTAACAGCAGCTTTATATATGTAACCTGCTTCATCTGCAGCAGGATGAGCTGGCATATATGACTTGATAGGCTCCCTACCTATTTCCTGAACTTCAACTGCATCGACCGTAGCTATCCCATTTTTTTTTACTAAATCACTGTATTGAGTTTCAAAGATTGGTTTAAGAGGCCTATAAGTCGTTTTAGGGTCACCCGTAGTTGAACCAGCATTAGCTAAATTTGAAGCAACTGTGTTTAATCTTACTAACTGTGCTGCCATTGCTCTACCTGCAATATCGTAGACTGACTTAATATTCATTATTCACCCCTAATTGCCGACATGATTTTATTAATTTTCCCATTGAGAAAATTAACAGTAGATGCGTACCTCATTGAGTTTTCAGCAAATTGCATTTGCTCAACTGCTAACTCAACTGTGTTACCATCGAGCGATGTGATCAGAGGTTCTCTGTAAGAAACCTCGTTGAAGGATTTTCCTGAATTATGAACAATATGACTTTCATGAGATATCTTAATAGGACCGTCTCTATCTACCTTCTTTAATTCATCTAAAAAACTGATATCCCTAGCTTTGTAATTAGGCGTAGCAGCATTTGCTATGTTAGAAGCTAAAATATTATTACGCTTACCTCTTAATTGTAAGGCTTTTGAATAAAAAGATAATTGATCCTTAATCGCATCCATCTTAAAAACTCATAATATAACTAATTTCGAGTATACAATTGCAAATTAAATGCCAATTATTTTAAAGACACTTATTTTAATTTTTACAAAAACTTTAATTTTTTTTTTATTGTCGTATTGAATATATAGTATAGGGTGTTTATTATGGATTTATCAGAAAA
>Ga0255773_10003201_pt1 | contig 14717 bp, 15 predicted proteins | sample 011ome_17_FD_179971 | JGI IMG/M metagenome (GOLD analysis project Ga0255773, IMG submission 179971) | Coastal salt marsh microbial communities from the Groves Creek Marsh, Skidaway Island, Georgia - 011502XT metaG (version 2) | ecosystem: Environmental > Aquatic > Marine > Intertidal zone >...
GGATGGGATGATGTTTGAAAGATCCACCAGAGAGGCGAAAAGGAGCGCGAAACGAGACGAGACGACATTTCGCGATGAACACCCGTTTAAGAAGAACAAACGCTGACCTAATTTGAAAACTACTCTGTCGTTTACTTATTATCACGAACAGTTCGAGCGTTGAAAGAGGAACTCTCTTTGCTCCAAGAACCCGGGTCGTACATCGGCGAAGTCGTGAAAGTGATGGGGAAGACGAAGGTTTTGGTGAAAGCGCATCCGGACGGGAAGTACGTGGTGGATTTCGACAGGTCCATCGATTTAGCAAAGTTGACGCCGGGGGTGAGAGTCGCATTGAAGAACGATTCGTACGCGTTGCATTACATATTGCCGTCGATGATTGATCCGTTGGTGTCGCTGATGAAGGTGGAGAAGGTGCCGGACTCGACGTTTGATATGATTGGAGGGTTAGATCAGCAAGTGAAAGAGATTAAAGAAGTCGTGGAGTTACCGATTAAGCACCCGGAGTTGTTCGATTCGCTAGGCATCGCGCAACCGAAAGGGGTCATTTTGTACGGTCCGCCCGGGACGGGGAAAACGTTGCTCGCGAGAGCCGTCGCGCACCACACGGATTGTTGTTTTATTCGCGTCAGTGGTTCCGAATTGGTGCAGAAATATATCGGCGAAGGCGCGAGGATGGTTCGAGAACTCTTCGTCATGGCTCGCGAAAACGAACCGGCGATTTTGTTCATGGACGAAGTCGATTCTATCGGTTCGGCTCGAGGCGGCGGCGGCGGATCCGGCGGCGATTCGGAAGTTCAAAGAACTATGTTGGAACTCTTGAATCAATTAGATGGCTTCGAGGCGTCGAACAAAATCAAAGTCATCATGGCAACGAATAGATTGGACATATTAGACCCGGCGTTACTTCGCCCAGGGAGAATCGATCGTAAAATCGAGTTCCCGAATCCAACCGAAGAATCTCGCGTGGACATTTTGAAAATTCACTCGAGGAAAATGAACTTAGTCAGAGGCATCGATTTGAAATCGATCGCGAGTAAAATGGGAGGGGCGTCCGGGGCGGAGAGTAAAGCGGTGTGCACGGAAGCTGGGATGTACGCGCTGAGAGAGAGGAGAGTGCACGTGACGCAGGAAGATTTCGAGATGGCGGTGAGTAAAGTGATGACCAAAGATACCGATAAAAACATCTCGATCAAGAAGCTCACTTTGTAGTAGATACATTTTGCAATAAATAAAAAACACACGTATTAGTATGATAAAACAACACGCATTCTCTCCCTCTCTCTCTTTTATTAACTTTTCTCTCTTAAACTCTCTTAAAATATTACTTATTTGACGCTTTTTTCGTACGCCTCCCATCCGGCTTTTCGATACTCGCTCGCCGCTTTCGCTGGATCTTGCGCTTTATAAATACCTCTCCCGACGATGATCACGTCCGAGCCGTTGTTGCAGATTACATTCATCGGAGTGTTGTATTGTTGGCCCATGCTATCGCCGCCAACTTGTAACTGCACGCCTGGCGTCATGTTGATCAAGCCTTTAGACCATTCGACTTTCCAGGCGTTTGGGTTCGTCGCGATGAAACCCATGACAAAATCTTTGTGGTCTTTGGCCATTTGGATGGCAGCTTCGGTGTACGCGCCGTTCGCCATGGTACCTTTAGAACTCATTTCTGCGAGGAGAAGTAACCCTCTTTTCTTGGGTAAACCGACAGATTTTAACCCGTCGATGATCCCGGATCCCGGCACGATGTGCGCGTTGGTCACGTGCGACCAGTCGGCGATTTTATGCACGCCAGAGGAGTACTGCCCGACGACCGTGTTGCCGATATCGGCGAATTTACGATCTTCAAAGATGAGAAAGTCGTGCTTTTTCGCGATCGCTTGTAACTTTTCGCCGAAATCTTCCGTGAAATCCGGGTACAAATCGCAGTGCGTTTTTAACATGCAAATTTCCGGGCCTAACGTTTCCGCGAGTTCGAGCAATTCCTTCGCCGTGTCCACGTCCGCGGCAACGCACAAGTTCGACTTCTTCTTCTCCATCAAGTGGAACATATCTTTCGCGCACTGGTTGGAAGCAATCTTCGCTCTCTCCGCGTACGTTTCTCTTTTCGTCTTTTCTTCCTTCGGCTTGTCGCCTCCGGTTTGGTTCGCCGCGATGAACTGTTGCACCTCCTCCACCAACTCCTTGCTCATTTTCCCTTCCTTCTCTAAAACTTTCAACACTCTGCTCAACGGCAACACCGCGTGCAATTTCAACCCGTTCTTCTTCAACGTCTGCTCCCCACCTTGCTCTCGATCGATCAAAACCACCACGTCCGTCGTCTTCAACCCGACGTGTTGCAACGGATGCACCGTCTCCATCACCGACATCCCGCTCGTCACTAAATCCTCAACCAATAAACACGTCTGCCCTTTCTCAAACGCACCCTCGATCGCCTTCTTCGTCCCGTAATCTTTCACCTCTTTCCTTCGCATGAGCATCGGACAATCGTGGTTCAAAGACATGCACGTAGCAATCGGAAGCGCCGTGTACGGAACCCCGCACATGTTGTCAAACTTCGCTCCATTATTCGATAAAACGTCCCACATGCACTCCGCCACCGCGGTTAACACGTCCGGATACGATACAATCACGCGTAAATCGATGTATATCGGCGATTGGAGGCCGGATTTTAACGTGAACGAGCCGAATTTTACCGCTTCAATCTAGATTTTTTATACGAGGAGAGATTTTTTGAAGAGAAAATTTTTGTCAATTTTGAACCTTTTTTTTGGTCTGTCGTTTGAAGAAAAAACGAACAACACAGAGACTACACCCGCCAGCCGGCTGCTTTTCCTTTTCCCGCGCTTCCCGTTCGGGAGGACCACCACCGTTTGAAAAGACCGCGCGGCGAATAACACCGACGATCTTCGAGACGCGCGCCTTCAAAAGACGACGCGACACGGAGACGACTTTTACCCGGGAAAAATCTTTCAAAATGTTTTGAAAATTCGAACGCAAAAAGCATGCGACGGACGAGACGATCGAGAGCGTAAGAATACCTCGTGTAATCGCAAAACCAACGCGTCGATGCGTTCGTCCATCGTTTTAACGTTGTTTTTATCGCTGCCAGTGCTCGAAGGGACGCACGAGCGGGTCATTTTGTTATTCGAGTTCCCCATTCTCGAGTTTAGTGTGGTGATTTTTCTGAGGTTTCGTGTGCTTGTGTTTCTCGTCGAAGTTATTTTCTGGTGTGCGTATGTATGCGCGGGGCGTGTTATTACATTAAGTTTTATTCTGATTCCCATTCTGCCACGATATGTAACTCTCCATCTTCGTATCGCCAACCATATGGTAATGGACAGTTGTTGTCGAGGAGGTATTGTACACAGTCGGTGTGGTTGTTCTTGTGCGCAAAATATACGGCGTCCTCGTCCCACGGCGCTTTGGCGGTTTCGTGCAAGTACTTCAAACAATCCAAGTGGCCGTGCGTGGCTGCATTTCCACACGCCCATGCGCTATATTGATCATACTTACGCTCGACAAGATATTCGAGTATGTGAAGATGACCATTTGAAGCCGCCCAAATGGCAGTGCCCAAATCCCAAGGCGCTTTGGCTTCTTCGTGTAAGTATTTGAGGCACGCGAGATGACCGTTTTCGGCCGCATTTGCACACGCAAACTCATCGATAGGACACTCATTTGCCACGCAATACTTTACCATTTCCAGATTGCCTTGTTCTGCGGCCGCATTAATCGTCCTTGAATTCCACGTACACTTTTTCTCCTCTCGTATCCACTCGAGCAATTCGAGTTTATTCGTGTAAGCAACTTGCAAGCAGAAATATGTTTCGTCGTCCTTTCTGAACATACCCCACGGATAATGCTCCCACGCAAACTCCAAAGTCGATATCGACGACATCTCGCTCACTTTAAACCCTTTTTTCAACTCCCCCTCGCGAGATGATCTCTTAATTAACTTTCTCGTCTCCGTATTCACCTCGTACAAGAATTTCACATCCGTCCTATTCAATCTCGGTAAAATATGTTCCTCCACGATGTCTCTGCACTCGCCGCCGTCCAACAGAGCGGTTTCCCTGAACAATCGCCACAGCATCGTCGGTTTCCTCTCGACCTCGAGCAGGACTTTCTCGAGCTCTTTCTCGCGTTTTCCAATCGCTCGTGCTCCTCTTCTGTCACGTAGTCCGAACATTCGGAATTTTGCATCATCATTCTTTCTTAATCAAATGTATACGTTTTGAATGCCATTTTCATCGCAACAAAAGAAATCGCCCCGCAAACAAAACGCGTTTTAAAGAGAGAGAGAGTGTGTGTGCGAGTGTCGCGTTTGTTTATGCACGACAACAACAACAACAACTACTTAAAGCAGTCCAAATTTGTATCGATTTTCCCCTTGAAAATTGGAGAAAAAAAGCGTGTTAAAATTTAGGGTGTACAACCCTAATACTCGTAATGGGCACATTTCCCTCCAACAAAAATTTTATCCGAGAAAGCGCGCGCGGAAACCCACACACTTCCCCCGCGCGCGAATACCAAAACGATGTCGTTTTCATTGCAGTGCTCGACTTCAACCCAATCCTCGAGAGTTTCGACGTCCTCTTTGACGTCCAACGCGACGAGTAAGAGAGTTGTTCAGAGAAAGGCGTTTCGCGTTCGCGCTGCCGATGCCGGTACGTGTTGATTCTTCTTTTTTTTTCTCTGTAACGCGCGCGCGCCGCATCGCGATGATGAAGAGAGATGCGACCAAAGACGCCAGGAAATCTCGTCAAATATACATCCAACAAACGTTTCTGCGCGAGATTTTATCGTTTTATAAATCGTTCTGTGCTGCTTTATCATCGAGCAGCGCTCTTGCCGTCGTCGGGTCGAATTCCGGTGAAAACCTGAAAGGAGGATAAAGAGGGCTGCTCTGCTTGTGTAGTAGAAAATACGCGCGAGACGAAGAGTTCTCTCTTCAAAGAGTGGCTCTCTTTTCTTTGTTCCCCAGTGCGACGCGCGATGATGACGTTTTCATTATTACACATCCCTTTTGTGTTTGCTGACTTGTGTTCCTTCTCTCTCTCTCGTTTACGTCAACAACAATTCACAGCCGCCGCGCCGGTCGCCGCGTCAAAGATTAGAATCCGCTTAAAATCCTTCGAAACGACGCACATGCAAGCCGCGTGCGACAAAATCATAGAAGCTGCGACGGCTACGGAAGCGCGAATCAAAGGTCCGATCCCGTTGCCGACGAAGAGACGCATTTATTGCGTTTTACGTTCGCCGCATGTGAACAAGGATTCGCGAGAGCACTTTGAAACGAGAACGCACAACAGAGTGATTGACGTGTACGAGCCGACCGCGCAAACGATTGACGCGTTGATGGGGTTAGAGTTACCAGCGGGGGTTGACATTCGCGTGAAATTGTAAAGTGTTTTTTTGTTTAACACCACCACTTTGTTGTTGTTCGTAGTATACGTGCGTACAATTTTAGCTGATTTTTATATATACGTAGTAGAAAAAACTTTCTTATTATCAAATTAATGGTACAACCGAGCACAATCCACGACGCGCGTTTGTAGGCGGACGACGACGTATGCTGTGAGACGTATACGACCCCGACGACGGCTTTTTTCAATGGAAATCTTCCTCCATTTCCATGTACTCGTCCACGCTCATCGCTTTGCTCATTCTATTATTATTATCTGCCGCCGCTGCTGCTGGTAATGGTGGTTGTCTATTTTCCTCGTTTTCCTCGTCGCCGCCGTCTTTTCGTGCCTCGTAATTGTTACTCCCGAACGAACCTCCACCCGATGACGGGGTCTCTCTCGCTTTCTCTACGATTCTCGTCAGCAACTCTCTATCCATGGGTTCAAATTTTGAAGCGTGCGAGGATGCACTCACATCATCGTTTTCAAACAACTCGCTCGGTAAATTCACGTTGAACCATTCGTCTTTTTTGATATCCTCCATGGTTAACCGTTTCGCGACGTCGACCTGGAATATGCCGGCTAACAGTTCTCTGCACTTTTCCGACAACGCGACTTTCGACGGGAATCCGTACTCGCCGTTTAATATCCTCTTCACGGTTTTTCGAAAATTCTTCGGGTCTGTCTTATCTTCGAACGGATATCGTCCGCACAACATGACGTACAGAGTGACACCGCACGACCACACGTCCGCGGCTCTCCCATCGTATTGACCTTGTCGTTTGAGAACTTCGGGCGCGATATACGCCGGCGTCCCGACTGCCGATTTCGGCGCCGAATCAATCAGAGAGTGTTTCGAGTACCCAAAATCGCAAATCTTTAACCTCGGAGTATTATTATGGCTGTTATCGATCAACGCGTTTTCCAATTTCAAATCTCTGTGCGCCACGCCTTTGCTGTGACAATAATCCACGCCGGATATTAACTGTTGAAAGAAATACCGCGCCTCGTCTTCTTGCATCCTACCGTTCGTTAACACCCGATCGAACAACTCCCCACCGCTCGCGTATTCCATCACGATGGCTAAATCCGTCGGCGTTAACAAAACTTCGATGAACCGCACGATGTTCGGATGGTTCAATATCGCGTGGTTATGGATTTCCCTGTTTTCGTTTTACGTTGTTGTTATCATCGTTTGCGCCGAAACAAAGCGAGAAACGCGTTGAATAAAAACAGAATAGAAGCAATAGGTCAGCAATGAAAACAGGCGTCAAAAAGTCTCCTTGGAAAGAGCGAAACATGTTTGGCTTTATATTCTCTCGAACAGAGCGAATGTGCGTCGAATATATCTCAAATCGAGCGCATTAAATAAAGCGCATCCTGTTCTCTCCTCACGCAAACAAACAACTCACTCGGAGAAGGAAACATTCGATCATAAAAAACCAAATCAAAAACAGAAGAAGAATACAACACAACCACATCATTACCTCACCACGTTCTCGTCTAACTTTTTCCCTCTCGGTATGTATTTAATCGCCACTTTTTTCCCTGTTTTTGTTTCGAACATGAGGCGCGCTTGGCCGAAGTTTCCGGTTCCCAGCGGGGGGTGATTTAACACCGGATGGTACTTTTTATCGTGCATCGTCTCGTCCATTTTTATATGCGTATTCAGCGAAGCCGAACGCTGAAAAGACGAACAGAATACAGACTCGAGCGCCTTCTTTTGATTGCGCTTTTAAAATTCCTCTCTCTTTCCTCTCTCTCTCTCGAATACACGCGTTAATGCGTAAGTCTCTCTCTTACTAATGAGGACCTTTTCTTTTCCCCCTATTCCTTTTCTTTTGAATTTTTTCTCAAAAATACGAGTACTTCTCTACCATAAATCACACGTCTAAAGAGCAGAGGAAGACATACAGACACTCACGCGGTAAAGAACGAGAGACGTGGACGTACTGGTACGCGTTCTATAGAGTAGAGAGTAAGAAACATGCCGCTCTCGATAGCGAGGACCTCTTCTGTTCCGCCTGTTATTTCTCTAAAGAGGAGTCTTTTTTTTTGAATTTTTTCGTGGTAAGTGGAGCAAAAAATACGAGTAAGACATACAGACTACTCGAGTACGAACGAGAGACGTATGCATCGTTCTTTAAAGAGCAGAGAGTAAGAAATGCGACAGACACTCATTACGAGTACGAACGAGAGACTCATAGACGTTGGAGGTTATGCGAGGCCATTTTTGTAGAGAGCAATTTTAAGTGGGTGGTTTGGTGGACAAAAAAGACAGCTCTTGGAAAATACAGACGAGAGAGCGTTTTGTGATCGCTCGTGCGTACACGCGCATATCTTCTCTCTCTCGATCTAAATGCTCCTGAAAATTCGTACAAGTATACGTACACACGTTTCTATTCTTCGTGTGAATTTCCAGCTCTAGAATCATTGCGACCGAGCAGATAACAACAGATGTATAGATAGTCTAATAAAGAGGCCATTTTTAGGCCAATTTCTTCATAAAAAGTCTCTCTCCTTAATAGGCGGCGCAAACAAAAGTGAATATATAAAACACATCAAACACACTCTCTCGCTCTTACTACCACGACCAAATACTAAAGAAGACAAAGATACTACATCACTCATCCGTTCTCTCTCCGATCTGACTCTAAAACTCTCCAGCGAGCGCACAAAACAGATCAAAACTCGTATCAAATTGCGCGTAAAATCCGATCCAAATCCGAACCAATTTTCGATCATTTCTCTCTCTTTCAACGCGTTGTTTAGAACCACAGAACTGTTACATTCGCACCCAGAAGACTATATAGTACACACATTACACGTCTTGATAAAATGGCGGCAAAAGTCACGAAGAAGACAAAGACTGTTGCAACAAAAGGACAAGATGAAAATCTCAAGAAAATGACAGTCAAAGAGCTCAAAGAACGCTTGAACGCGTACGGCTTGGACGCGACCGGTTTGAAACCAGAACTCTTGAAACGACTGGAAACGTTTTTGACGTCCTCGATGATGCAAACGACGACAAATGGGAGTGGTGGTGATGGTGATGATGGCGAAAACGATTTGAACATTGAAACGTTGCGAGACGAAGCGAAGAAGAAAGCCGAGGACGCCATCGCAAAGTTTGAGATGAAGAACAAGGAAGAAGATGACGAAGATGAAAAGCCTCGCAAACGCGTCATCACGGAGGAAGACCACTTGCCGACAAATGTGGCGGCGGAGGAGGAGAAGAAGAGTGGTAAAAAAAGAGGACGAGGAGGAGGCGCTTTGGCGTCGGCGTCGTCCTCGAGGAGGAGGAAAGTGAGAACGATCAGCGAGTCCGACGAGGAAGAGGAAGAGGAAGAAGAACAAGAGGAAGAAGAAGAAGAAGAAGAAGAAGAAGAAGAAGAAGGGAATGAAAAGAAACGTCGCCGCGATGGTGGTAAATCGAAGAAGAGAAGAGGGAAAAAAGAGTACGAAGACGAAGACGAAGAAAAAGCCGTTGAAGTTGAATACGAATCGACCAAATCTATTCCGTGCGTTGGAAACGAAGGACGAATCATCGGCAAAGGCGGCGCTAAGATTCGCGAGTTGCAAGCGAAGTACGAAGTCGTCATGCAATTGAACAGAGAGAACGGATGCGTGGAAATCATGGGCGATCGAACGAACGTTCTCGAGTGCGAAGTCGAGATTCTGAGAATCATAGAAGAAGGCACGGCGAGGAACGCGGAGAAAGAGAAGCAATTACAAAACCAAGGACGAGGTGGTCAACATCATCAGAGAGGCGAAAGAGGCGGAAGAGGAGAAGAAAAGAGAGGCGGAGGAGACAGAGGAGGAGGAGGACAAGGAAGAGAGGAAATTCCGTGTGCCGGGATGGAAGGTCGTATCATCGGTAAAGGCGGCGAGACGATTCGAAGACTCGAAGCGGATTCCGGCGCGAGAGTGAGAATCAATCGCGAACGGTTAGTGTGCGAGATTTCTGGCGAACCCGGGTGCGTGGAAACGGCCGTTCGGTTGGTGCATGAACTGATGGCGAGCAGCGGCGCGGATAGAGGCGGCGGCGGCGGTCAACAAGGAAGACAACAACAACAAAACGTTTACGGAGGACAAGCTTTCGGTCAACAACAACATCAAATATACGGTCAACCCGCCGCCGCCGCCGCCGCCACCACCACCCAAGTGTATGGCGCAGCCGCTGCCACGTACGGTCAGCCGGCGGCTTCTTCTCACGTCGCCACAGCCGTCGCTCCCGTCTACGGCCAACAACAACAACAACAATATTCGTACGGTACCCAACAACAAGTGTACGGTCAAGCGACGGCGCCCACTTCGTCCGCCGCTCCCGTCTACGGCCAACAAGTGTACGGTCAACAAGTGCAGCAAGTCGCCCCGCCCCCGGTAGCGCGTCATCATCCGATTTCCTCCTTACCCCCCGATTGGGAAGAAGTCAACCAAGACGGACAAATTTACTACTGGAACACTCGCACGAATTTGACCCAATACGAGAGACCCGTTTAAAAAGCAAACAAAAGCACCACAAGCGCGCATCATCAATATCATCGTCATCATCATCATCACAACTCAATACTAATCAAATTTTCACGAATCTATTTGAACTACTACTACTACTACTACTACTACTACTACTACTACTACTTCTTCTACTTTTAAATCTACGTCTATAAAAACCACCATCCTCTCTACCTCCTCTTCTCGATATTGTCGTCGTATGAATGCGCGTCTGTAGTCTGCCCTTCGTACACCTCAATATTCTCTGCAAACTCTTTCGGCATGTACGTCCCGTTGCGTCCTCGATATTTACCCTCCACATTCTTCTTCTTCTTCTTCGTATTAGTTTTCGTATTCAAAAGCGGCGGTTCAATCTCTCGCATCGTTTTCTCTTTCTCGTCGCAATCGACGACCCAGAACAAACCTTCGACTCTTTTACCGGCGTCCCACTCTTCCGCGTTCCCAAGTTTGAAAGCTTCTCGAGCGGATCGAGCGATCGCGTCTCTGGAGTATTGAGCGCGTATGTCCTCTTCTTCTTCTCTTGGTTCTTCTTTTTTCAACAACGCGACGACAATCACGTTACACGGCTGATCGTGAATCGGAATCGTCATGACCGGCCCGATCGACTTTTCCAATCGAGCGCAAACGACGTGAACAAACGCTCTCGCGGTCGAGCCTCTCACGCCGTTGAAACAGTTCATGATGAACATCGACGGCGATCTTTGATTATTATTATTATTGTTTTTCAACTTTTCGCCGCACAAGCGGAAAAACGCTCTCGAGATCAAATGTTCCGGTACGTTTCCGCCGCCGTCAAACGCGTCCATACTTATGATATCTAAACTTCCATTCATAACTTTTGTTTCCAAATACTCGCGAGCGTCGTCGACGACGCATCGAAACGGTATCGCGTTCCCGTTAAAACACGTCCGTTCAATCGCTTCGATGACCACCGGATCGTGTTCCACCGTCTCCATCTCAAACTCATCACTAAAATGCGTTTCCATGAAAAACGGCAACGCGCCAGAACCCATGCCAATCATCAGCATCTTATCCTTTGTTTCATTGTCTTCTTTTCTGTCTTCTTCTTCTTCATCCGAAAAATCCAACCTCCTCTTCGCCGCCGTCGCCGCCGCCATCGCTCGCAAATACTCGTACGCCAAAACTTTCCCGTCCATGATCTCCTCATCAACAACGTACGCTAACCCTTGCTCGACGTCGTTAAACCGAAGCGATCTCCAGTTTGGGCCGAATTGAGAGATTGTCACCAGACCGTTCGCTTTCTCGCTTGGTTTCGAGAAGAGGATTTTTCCTTCTGAGTCCTATATAATAAAGTAGTTATAGAGGGAAAAATGTCAACATCACAGAACACATCATCAAAGCACAATAAAGGGCGCATGTATACTATAAAAACGAACACTACGTACCGGGTACTCTAAATACGCGCGTTCGCTTCTCTTTTCGAGCTCGTTCGCTTTCGTAAACGCGAGGAGAGGCGTGAAGAAGTTGGAGACGTTTTGCGGGAAATTCATCGCATTTTTAACGACAGTTTTTGATCTTCTCTTCGATGCCATCGCGCTCCGTCGCGCGTTCTGCCTTTTCCACGTTCTCGCGAAGCGCGGTGCTCTTTTCTCTCCTCTTTTCGCGAGGGAGGCGAAAACTTTGCTCCGCATCATCGTCGTCGTCATCACTGGTCGTCGTTTCAAAAAACTTCTAATGAAGTAAAAAGTGTTCGTTTTTTTCTCGTAACGGCTTTTGTTCTCTCCGCACATTTACTCGCGAGAGTAACTCCATCGACTGCAGACTTTACGCGCGAAGAAAAAGACGAAGACGAGACCACTCGAATTAGTAGCGCTGCACCAGTAGCGCTCGAAACGTTGGCAAACGATGCATTGGATGCCGCGCGGTTGGTTCCGCGGAAGTACGGATGATCCCGAGTTCTGTGTATGAATTTCTGATCTGAAACAGTTTGACTGCAAATCTCTCTCGCTTTGCGATGAGATCTTCTTTTATTAAAGTCACGACAACGAACGCCGTTCGCGAAGAGAACGAAAGAGAACGGAAAGAGAGACGCGAAAGCGAACGAGAAAAAGAACGGAAAGAGAGACTCTTTTGCGATGTGAAACGGTTTTCTGCTGCGCTTTTGTTGTTCTCCGTTAAAGAATATTTTGTTTGGTGTTGGGGGAAAGGACATGTAACGAATATCCTCATTAAAACGCGCGCTCGAACACTCTTTTCTACCGCTTTGAAACGCGCGAGAAAAAGAACAGAAAAAGCAGCACAGAGAGAGAACACCTCGACGACAACATTAGTATTTCATCGAAGTCTTCTGCGTGTGCGTCGAAAGCATCGTTCGTGCTTCATCATCTTCATCCTCTCAAATCAGGGAGGAGGAAAAGGAGGTTCGGGAAATTACGAAGAATATTAAGTTTAGGACAACGAACGATGATGGAGAAGAAAGACGACCAGGAAAGCCAACACCACCGTACGTTTTAAACTGTGCTCTTATTGTATTACTCTAAACTGACACCGTTTTGTCTCGTTATGTAAATATTATCATTAAATAAAGCGTACTACGATGCGGAAACCAAATCGACGAAATGGGAGGCCATGTGGCAAAACGAAGAGAAAAATGGCGAATCGAAACCAAAGTTCGATTGCAATCGAACCGGTACGTTTTGTTTTTAGAGTCAAACGATGATGAACTTATTAACCGTCTCTCTCTCTTTCTCTCTCTCTTCTCTCTCTCCGCGAACACAACGACAACAACAGAACCGGCGTTGGTCCATTTCTTGGCGAAGAATACAACGTTCGTTCCAGAGTTGCAGAAAACGAAAAGCGCGAGAGTGCTCGTCCCTGGATGTGGCCGAGGCTACGCGTTGGAAACCTTCAGTCGGACGTTTTTTGATTCTGAAAATATCGTCGGTTTGGAAGTGTCCGAGACCGCTCGAAACGCGTGCGAAGCGTACCAAAGCGAGAATAAATCGAAAGCGAAGTGCGTCGTGGAGGACTTCTTTACGCACGACGATAAGTACGACGTTATTTACGATTGCACGTTCTTATGCGCGATACAACCTACGCAGAGACACGTGTGGGCTGAACAGATGCGAAATCTCACCAAGAAAGGTTCTCGCGTGATTTCCTTGGTCTTTCCCTTGGGTGATTTCAAAGGCGGTCCGCCTTTCGCGCTTTCCCCCGAGTTGGTCAAATCTCTCCTCCAAAACGATTTCGACGTCGAGGAGTTGATTCAAGTTCCCGAAGACATGTGGGCGAGAGGAAGACCCGAATATTTATACGTCTTCATTCGCAAATGATGATAGATACTGTTAATACTAATAATACTTTAATAGATAGGAGCACTTGCGTACGCGGTAGAATTTTAATTGTTCAAAACGAGACCTTTTGAAAATACTTCACTTTCTCGTTTTCAACAACACACATCCATCCATCGTCATCATCATCGTCATCATCGAAGCGAACAACAGGAATGTACTACTCTTCTAAACAATATAAACACTTCCTCCCGGTCTTCCTCCTGGCACTTTTCGCCACGCTTTTGAGGCAAATCGAAGCGTACAGATATTACGGTATGTTAAACGCTTATTTTACGAAACGTGTTAAAAATATGACTGATCTTTATTCTAAAACACTTTAGGAGGGTACGCGCGGCCGGCAGTCGTCGTCGCGCGCCCGGTCGTCGTCGTCAGACGGGGTCGATGGGGACGGAAATTACTCCAAGAAGATGCCACGCAGTATACGCCGGGCGAGAAGTGCGAGACAATGCTAGGTAATGATTACGAAACTTTATTCTTTTTTTTTCTCTTGTATAGTCTTGGACGTTGCTCTGAAAGTATTACATCTGACGCGCGATGATCTAACATTTTCTTTCATTTACAGAGATCATCAAAACCCGTCCGGGTCTGTCCAAACTCGCCTCCGTGGTCGAGAAACTCCCTCGCATTTCCGCCGCTTTGAACGGCGGCGATGAAAGTCGGGGAAAAACCGTGGACACTTTATTCGCGCCGACGGACAAAGCCATCGAAAACTTCCTCTCGTGGACGCGAGCGCAGAACAAAACGGAAGAGTTTGCGAAGATTTTAGGCAACCAAACCGTCGCCGGGGCGATTGTCGCGTACCACGTGCTACCAGAACTTTTGTATAAATTTGGAACTTTAAAAGCATTTGATCGAAAATTCATCAACACCGCTTTATCGAACGCCGTCTCGGATACCTCCGGCGCGTTTGCGCTTCAAATCGACGAAGAAGGCGGGTCCATTTTCGTCAAAGGTACCGGGTCGGAAGTAAAAGTAATCGGAGCGGATAATTACGCGTGTAATGGAATCATTCACTTAGTCGACGGCGTGTTGTTACCGTTCGATGCGGATGGAGAGTTGAGCGAGAAGCAAAAAGAACGCTTGGAAGACGCCAAGGAAATGTTATCGGAAGCGATCGAAGAAGAAGAAGAAGAAATGGAAGAAGGCGCCTCGCCGGCGCCGGCGCCGGATGCGGCGTTATCCATCGGTCTCTTAACTGATCTTGGCGGCTTAGTAGGAGACGCTCCAGCGCCAGCACCATCACCATCGACTATTGCTACTACCGAAGAAGTCGTCGATGATATCCAAATCGTCGATGAACCTCCGCTCTTTTCGGAGACGACAGAAGCCGAGGCGTCGGAGGAAGAGGCCGAACTCGTCGTCGAAGACGAAGATTTGCTCCAAGCCGAGTTGGACGAAGGTGATTTTAACATCACCACCGGAGCGAAGAACGAAACAACTACGCGCGATTAAATTCGACTCCAGAGCTCGAGCTGCTACT
>Ga0255773_10003203_pt1 | contig 14711 bp, 11 predicted proteins | sample 011ome_17_FD_179971 | JGI IMG/M metagenome (GOLD analysis project Ga0255773, IMG submission 179971) | Coastal salt marsh microbial communities from the Groves Creek Marsh, Skidaway Island, Georgia - 011502XT metaG (version 2) | ecosystem: Environmental > Aquatic > Marine > Intertidal zone >...
CTGGGTTCTTGTCTAGCAGGAGGTCGGTAGGTGTCTGAGGGTAGATATCGAAATACGTGTTGATATTCGATTCTATTTTGTGGCGGTTACTGGATTGGTCGGAGGTGTATATAACCAATTCTTGAATAGTGCCGTTATACTTGTTTGCAGTACCGCCAAGCGTGCCTATTGTTATATTCGCTCCCGCTGAATTTAGGCTGTCCGTGTCGCTTGTGTTGCCGTCTGTTTGGAACGAAGTAGAAGTACCGTCTAAATTGCCGTTCAAGTATTGGTGCAAATCGCTTGAAGCAAAACTAAATTCCGACGCTCTCAGGTATTGAGTGTTTGCCGATAGAGTCGCGGTGCTTGCAACGCTTGCACCGCTGTCCGTATCTAATCTTCTTCCGCCAATGTTAGCTTCGTTCGTGTTAAGGATGGCAAGGTTTATCCTTGATTTGCTGTTCGAGTTATCGCCTGTTGCCGCAAAATAGTACGTTTGAACTACGCCTGTAACATCTGAGGCGTTTACGGAGTATAAATGCGAATACCCTACATTTCGGTGTAGGCTGTCATTTGAGATTGTTAATGTGTCATTGGACCCGTCAAAGTCCACCGCAGGCTTCCCGTTCTCATAGAACACAACCCCGTTATCGCAGATAAGCGGTTGATTAGCATTCACTGCTTGAACAGCGTCATTCCCGTTACCAGACTGATCGTACCACACGCTCACCCCAGCGGCCTCTGTAATCGTATTAACCTTCGCGTGCTGAATAATAGTCGCTGTATCGAGGTCACCGTTCGGTAGCGGGTAGATATCTATCTCCGTGTACCCATTGTCGATACGTATAATTGGGCCGAGGTAGTTCGCATTAACCTGTCGTACAGAGTATGCCGCAGCCGCACCAGGAAACTGATTTAAAAGCCTCTCCTGACGTCTAAGGTTAGCCAGTGAGAAACTACCGAATGCGCTGTTCATATCAGCCTCTATAGCCTCTCTATCCGAAGCTACATCCGTAGTAAAGAATACAAACTCGTGATACTTCCCTGTAAGGGTATCTGATGACGACGCTGTGTAAATAAAGTTAAACAACGTGATGTACTGCGTAGTAGGGACTGTCCATGAAGTCGCATCCCCATTGATAAGGCTGAACGTATTCTTGGTGCCGTCTATTACCTCGTTGTAAGCCGTGATAGCATTCGTTATGGTCTTTTCATCAGAATCTGAGAAAGTAGACGGACTACCAAAATTCGATACATACGAAGATGCAGAGGTAGAGTGAAAGTATGGTCCTCTATAACCACTTTCAAGCCCCCAGAGTCCACCTCTAGTATCATCACTATTAAAAGAAGCAAATAAGCTTACGTTAGGCTTCCCAGCTATCCTTTCCTTATCAAAAACGAAATAGTTGCCAGAAACCACCTCCATAGCCACCCTACCCCCATCGGTAACTAATCCGTTGGTAGCGTCATAAATCTTAGGCTGGGCTGTAGAGATGATAGCCTTAGCGTTCGGGTCCTGCGTCCTATATACGTCTTTCGAGTATAGGTCGATGTCTTGCTTGTCAAGCTCATCAGTAGATTTGTTCTCCCCCCAAAGGATGAAATCGTAAACAGTAACAAGCGGACCAGACGTAGGAAACAGATTAATAGATGTCACTCCATTGGTGAGGTTACTTCCAGTGGTGTATGAGCCATCGAGCCCGACCTCCGACGATGCGGAATCATGTACTCCGTAGAAGCTTTTCACTCTTTGGTTAACCGAAGATCCAGCTATAACTGTATTCGCTCCGTCCTTAGCAACATAGTTTCCAGAGGAAATCCCAGCGGCTACTGTCGTGTCAAACCGAACGATATCGCAGTCAGAGGTAGTTCCGTGGTCAAATGAGAAAGAGTAGCTAAATGGGGTAGCAACGGAGAAAGCAGAAGTGCTAGCTTTGAGGATATTGAGACCCCCGACAACTCCAATTTCACCATTCTTGTCAGAGTAAGTAATCTGAAGCATGTTGCTCAGATTAGACTGAGTTAAGTGCCTACCGTTTCCGCTCTGGTCGTACCATTTAGAAATTGCAATAGCAAATGCAGACGCAGAACCGTACTGAACAAGCTTTTGGTTGTAAAAAGCGTTTAGATTAGCAATAATAGACCCAGAGGCGTCAAACTCAATGTCAGCCGCCTCAACTACGGAACCTCCTACGCCGATAGATACTTCAAGGCACGCGCCAGTATATGATGTGCTAAGCCTCTTTGTCGAATAAGCCACTTCAGCACCCGTGTGGTAATCCAGCAACCTTCTACCAAATATCTCGTTCTGGCTAGCCTGATCGAACAGTTCAACAACGTGTGCGCTGCTTGGTGATCCGAGAGAGTCTACATCAGAGTAAGATGAGTCTCCGACAAATTGACCCAAGAGGGTAGCTTTAGATGTAACATCCGAAGGGGGTGTAACGCCCGACGTCTTAGGGCTCCACCACCTAACTGGAGATTCAAGAGAGATGTACCCAGAACTATCTGGAAATACAATCGCCTCTTTGTTGTCTACAGTACGTCTAATAGTAGCAAGTTTAGTGTCGCTGCTGTTATTGAGTGAGCGCAAAGAGAATGCCGCAGCCGCCCCCTCAAACTTGTTTAGAAAGGCGTTAGTGTCGATATCCTGGCGGTTAGAGTAAGCAAGCAAAGTACCACTCTCTCTGGAGGAAATAGCCTCAACTTCACGACGCTGCTTTCCCTTCTTTGCCTTGGGGTAGATGTACAAATCTGTTAGCGCCCCTGCGTTACCACCTACCCTTGTATTACCTGTAGAGGCAAATGTACCAGAAACCGTAAGAAAATTATTAGCGGCAGAATCGAAATCAATACTAGTAGATCCTTTCTTATCATACCCGTTAAGCGACATAGCGCTAGCTGTAATCTGTGATAAGGATACTGTATTCGTCGATCTAGATGCTTCTATAAGGTCATTGGTTCCATCATAAAGTTTGATAGTAGTGCCTACTCCTAACAACCTAAAGTTCATATGAACAGTAAAATCCCCTACGAGCTCTCTACAGTCCATATACTTAGGGTCTACCGTAGTAGGGAAAAACAATATGGTTGGGCCATTATCATCTCGATAAATAACACCGTTTGTACCTGTAATCCTAGGCTGGTAATTCGTTACAGTCTGTGTAAGGTGCTTATTAGACCCTGACTGATCATACCATATAGACACCGTAGCTACAGACGGAGATCCCAACGAGTCAACATCGGTGTAAGAAGCGTGAGCTACAAACTCACCAAACGTAGTAGCGTTTGAAGACCCAGAAGCTATCTTAATTCTAGAGTCTAGACTAATCTCCCCGTTAGAATCTCCCCGAACATCGGCCTGGGCACCATCAGCTGTACGTCTGACACGCATGATAGCCCTCTGATAATCCCTACGAAGAACCTTAGTTGAATACGCCCCAAGAGCAAGGGGTTGTTTTTCTAGTATTAATGCTTCCATTAGTTATAGTAATCTTCGTTTTGACCATCAATAGGAGGTGGTGAGTCCTGACCAACCCCTCCAAAAACCCAGTTTATGAAATCATCAGCGATTCCACCACTACCCACAAGGTTATAGAATACTCCGAACTGAGTAGGTGCAATAATAGGCATGAGGATGTACTTCAGGTTTCCTGGGAAGGCAATCCTCTGTGATGGTATGCGCTCATCCGTCCCAAACCTGACACCAAGTACTCTGATAATAAAGTATTTTTTTCTAGGCGGATCGGAGAAAATAACACCTATCATTTCAGCGTACTGCCTAATCGTGACATCTTCTAAATACGGAATGAGATTCGTTGCGCTTTCATTCTGCACATCTAAATAACCTGTATATCCGTAATAAGTGTTTAAGTCACCGCTTTTGATGTAATACCCGTCCACGGTACCACCCTGACCGTCAGGTAACGCGAATCCATTATTCATGTCGTCGTTTGTAACCTTGTTAAGGTCTACCTCAGCTGTCAATAATTTCCCACTGTATTCAACAATATCGGGAATAGGCACTCCAGAAAGAAGAGCCTCTGAAGCTCCTTCAGCGGTAAGCGGTAGATCGATAAACGGAAAATCTTTCCAACCAAGGATAACATAATCTACGTATAGCTTTTTCTGTTCTGTGTTGCTAGGACCCCAGGGGTCTGGCAAATCATATACTGTGTTGGTATCTTGATCTACAGGAAACTCAATATTGAACTGAACCTTAAATGCATCATCATACAGACCAGACGGTGGTTCGTCCACAAAGAACATGTTTACCCCGTTAACGGTAATTACATCTGCATTGATAGAAAGGTCTATCGAATTCGATGGTGGGTTATCGGTTACATTTGAGGTAAGGTCAGAAGAACTTCTCTGAACGTATAGAGCAGGTTCTGGCTCCGTAGGTGAAATCGGAGAAGTTGGTTCGGGTGTCTGACCAAAGAACTGAAGCTGACCTGCTGGCTGAAAAGTTCTCACAGCAAGTGTGTAGTAACTGATGTTAACTAAGTCGTTATGATCAACGTAATAATCAGGAGAATCATCTGTATGTTTAATTATAAATTGAGTCGCAGACGGTTCTTCTGGGACTGGAAAACCAAGGTCTAACCAGGTACTATAATATGTTGCTTTAACACATATATATGGGTTTTCAGAATCACCCTCATGGTAAAGCCCTTCAAAATCAGGGGAGTTATAGATGTGCAATTTCCATAAATCAAAATCAATTGGGTAAATTATTCTCCAGTCATCTGAACTAATAGTTACTTCGTCTTCATCAAGATCTCCAACAAAAGAGAGGTTGTTATGTATCTCTGACGCCCATTGTGTTGCTGTTGCTTTAGAATTATCGTTATATAAAATAGGCTGTGGATATACCTCCGTGTACCTTATATAGTACTCCCCTCCGACGACTATGCTGTCTGGATCGACAGGATTGCCGCTCGCATTGTAAATAGCATGACTAATAATATACCCTGATTCACCAACAGAACCTTCAGATATATACTCGTAGGTAGCGACAGGTCCTACAAACGTTTTATATACCCTGGCCTTATTTATAGCATTACCTAATCCTAACATGCGTGTATAGCGTTTATGAGCCCTTCACCCATTTCTTTGAGCTTGGCTTTCATTTTTTCTTTTTTACTGAGTACATCTTGCCGTCCTTTCTTTTGATTTTGTACCCAAGAGCCCTCTCATACTTTTTTGTTTTGTAGATGGTAGGGTGCTTTTTGCCCTTCAAAACGAGTCCAGTCTCTTCATCTATAGAAGCCATGTGTCCTGTTTCGTCTGGCTTGTAGCCAAGCTCATCTGCACGTTTGTAGTTGTAACCGTACTTATCTTTAACTCTTTCTTCTCTTTTAGTTCCTTCAGCCTTTTTAACCTTTCTCTCAGCACTCCTGTACCTACGCTGGTCCTTCTTTGACGTCATTTCGCCATGATACATGCTGCCACGCGAGGCTTGCCTATCGAAGCGAGCATCGAGTCTTTCGACCTTTCTTTTTATTTTCTTTACGCTGTTCATGATCCTTTAACCCATTTCTTGCTTGGAGACTTGGTTTTGCTTGGGCTCCACTTTACTCTGTCTGCCCAGTAAGCTGCGCTCGACGGTCCTTTAGCAATATTCTTCCTGTGCCTGCTCTTAAACGCCTCACGCTGACCAGCGGTTTGGTTAGTCTTTACCCCAGCCTGACCGAAGCGAATAATCTTGATTCTGCCGTTATCACGGACGGCTACTACATGGGACTTACCACCACTCGTAGAACGCTTGGGTTTGTTGAGCCCAGAAAGCCCGTATCTCTTTAGCTTATTCTTTTCAGCATCAGTCATACAGCAAAGATAGTAAAAACAAAAAGACCCCTTTCGGGGTCTTTTCTTTGTGTAAGAAGCTGCGTTTATGAATTCAAAACAGCCTCTGGGAATGCCTGAGCAACTGCTGCGTCAACGATCACATCCAGATCAGTCTCTCCAGCTGTGTTATTGTACTGAATGTTCAGGTTGTGTACAAACACCCCTCCATTCTCTACAGCCTTCATAGCGATGTAGACGTTAGACTCATGTACGCTAACCTGCATAACAGTGAGCGTTGGATTAAGAAGAGTGAAGTGATTCTCGAACTCTTTCTCACCTGTGATGGACCAGGATTTAGATTGGAATAAAAATGCCATAATTAAAAAGTTTAGTGCAAAGATAATTAAATAAATCTATTCTTTAATGCGTTGTAATTCTGGAGTATTTCTGTAGAGGAGAGGGCTCTATTGTAGATTGAGGCATTATAGATATTTCCATTAATAAACCTTTCATAACCGCTGTATCCCCACCTGCCTATCTGAAGATTGATGTTCCCACTGGTGTTGTATGTAGGACTATTAAATGACTTTGAATTTGCGAACTGACCGTTTATGTAAATAGACCCTGTTGTTCCGTTGTATGTGGCTGTGGCTAAATGTATTTGATTGTTTACTACCGAGTTGCTTGCGGTGCGAAGGGGGCTAACAGTGGTCTCAACATAAAAAGAAAGAGTTTGGTCTAGGTAGGAGTGGCTAAAAAGAAACGGTAGTCCGCCAACAAGTTGAGGGTCAGAAGCTATAAGACTACCGCCAGCGGCGTCATTATTAGACGGGGCACCAGTTGCTTTAAACCAACAACTCAATGTAAACTGCAAGGGCTGAATTGGCCCCGCCTCAACATAATCATCTACCCCGTCAAAAACAATACTACCACCGTTGCCTGAGTCAAATGTAGGCCCATTAGTTAGGGTACCGTCATTCTCACCTACTAAATCAGACCAAGTAGTCCCTGTCCCTGGATAGCTATTATCGTTACCTGCATCCACGTAGAACACCAACCCATCCGTCACTATGCTTTTACCAAATGAGTAGCTCATATGAATCTGTTTTTAAGTGCATTGTAGTTTTGGAGGATTTCAGCGGAAGATAGTGTTTTATGATGAATCATTAAGTTTGATATTTTTCCCTTGAATTCTCTGGTAGTAGAGTGATTCCAACTACCTATTCTACAATTTGTTGTGGTAGAAGCAACAATATTGGAACTTGTTGAAGTAAAGTAAGAGGATGCGTTTACATACAATTCGTAATTACTGCTTTGTTTTGTATACGTTACATATGTCCATTCATCAAATGCGTAGACATTGCTGTCAATTCCAGTGTCTAAAGCAGCACTCCCTCCAATTACTAGACCCAATCTTTTTGCGGGGAAAACGTCTCCAACATAAACACCATATCCGTTTTGTCCGTTTCCTCCGTCGCTCTTATCTATAATTCTTTGATAACTATCTACACCTGTGCTGTCTACATACATCCAAAAAGAGATGGAAAAATCAGTAATATTATAAAGAGATAAGGGGTTAGAACTATTTATACTGCCAAGGTCTATATAATCATCTACCCCATCAAACGTAATACTCCCTCCATTAGCAGAATCATAGTTGTTAGACGGATTGTTAATGTCATCCATGTTACTGAAAGAGCCGTCATTACCTCCAACCAAATCGCTCCAAGTTCCCCCACTACCAGAGTAACTCAGATCGTTACCCGCGTCAACGTAGAACACTAATCCATCTGTGACCACCCCTATGTTACTCTTCACGCTCATACAAAACGGTTTTTCAAAGCGTTGTAATTTTGAGTTATTTCTGAGGCTGAGAGAGCTCGGTTGTAGATTTTTACTAACGCAATATCACCATGCCAATTATAGTTAATTCTACCACCTATAACTATATTACCGTAAAGTGTATATGAAGTGTATGATTTTGTATAACTAGAAATGCCATTACGATATGACTGGGCAGTACTACCATCCATAACTATTGTTTGGTGTGTCCAATTTGTATTATTAGGAGCATAGTCAGAGTATGGACTTCCTTGAATACCTAATGGGTCACCACCCCCATCGTCAAGGGCTGAATAGAATCTTTGGTTGACTCCATTGCCAGTTGCATCTATCCATAAGCTTTGGCCTGCGAGTGTATTCGATCTTATTATAGCTTGTACGGTAAATGGGTCTGTTGAAGGGTTACGGCCCCCAAACATGTTAGTAGTAACTAAGTCATTACTACCATCAAATTGCATATAACCATTTGAATTAAATGTGGTTCCATTTATTAAAGTAGCGTGGTTATTATTTCCACTTAAATCACTCCACGTAGTACCGCTACCAGGATACGAGTTACCATTCCCTGCGTCTACATAGAATACTAACCCATCAGTTACGATAGGTGCGTTATTTGCAAACCCACCCATTTAAATCTCTGCATTAGGGTCAGTCCAATCAGTCCCAGCCAACAGCGCAAGAATCTCTTCGTGAGAGTACTCTTGTGACTTTGTAGTGAGAGCAGTTACTGAGGCTGGCATATCCCCTTCGTACTTCACAAAGCTCTGCGTGTTAGCGAGATTCTTTCTCAGCGTATCTGCTGATGTCTCCATGACTTCAGAGAAGTCAATTGCATCTACCTCTGAGAGGTCAAAGATTACATAGTGTCTGTTTTCGAAATGCATTATTGTTTATTTATGGTTGTACTGCAAATTGTACTGCGTGTATAATTCCCCCTCCTGCTGAATTTCCAGTAACAGTTAGGTCATTAGTAGTTCCAGCTGTTGACATTGCTTTATATGCAAATCCCCCAGAAACCCCATCAAACACATTATTAAAGTTGTTTGGCGCATCATCATCATCTGTTGGGGATGTTGGCCATCCTGTCCCACTAATTGTAAAGGGATTAAATGCATTACCCTTGGTAGTAAAAACTGCAAAAGCAATAGACCCATTAGTAGTAGTTGTTATTGCATCTGCAACTACGCTTGGGGGAGAGCTACTAAATGTACTCATACTCCCTATTACATTTACAGGAGTAGTTGTATTGGCGTTATCTATAGTTATGTACCAAAAAATAGTGTAGTTACTTTTATCTTGATCCATAGCTATACTACTTGTTCCTTCACTTCCTGTAGCTATTCTAGTGAAGACATTAATTGTTCCACCACCTTGATATCCATCTACTGTATTGTATGGTCCTTGATCTAAAATATTAGTAAATCCTGCGGCAGTCATATTAGTAACTGTATCTGTACTAGCATATACATCCTTTCCACCTGTTCCTATTAATAGTATAAGCTGTCCAGCAGTTGGGGACTGATGATTAATAGTCCAACCAGAATCAAGAGTAACGGAAGGCTCTATATAAGTAATATTAGATATAGTAGCAGTTCCTCCTCCAGTAGATGGAGGGGTTTGCCCTAAAATATTAGCAATACCAGATTTAGCAACACCTTGAATGTTGCTAATAGCTGTCCATGCAGTTCCTGATATTTTATCTATAGCCATTAGCTTAATTCTATCCAGTCCTTAGATGGGTCGAAGTAAACGATATTAGTTCCGACTTTATATCCACACACTCTTACTACAGCAGATGCTGTTGTTGGGGCAGTAGTAGTTAGTTGATTAGCTGTTTCACTTAAGTAAACAACATCTCCTACACTACCCCCAGGATCAGTACCTACATATACAAACCCTTTAATTACCATCCCATCTACATCTGAGTCTGTACCTACTGATACAGATAACATTCCTTTAGCTGTAGCTACAGCACTAGCATCTGTATTACTCCAATCACCTGAACTGTTTAAGTAGTAAACACTCCCAGCTGTAGGAGTAGATGTACCTTGATACCATATCTCAGCACCCTTACCATATTGACCAGCTGTTGTTAATGCTCCATCATCTACCTTAATACTCTTAGCAATAACTCCCTCAGTATCATCTACTTCTAACTTAGGTAGACCAGATACATCATTAACACTGAATAGTGTACCGCTAGTGCTTGTGTCTACTTGGAAGAGATCGTGAGTACCGTCATGTACTGTAAATGTTTCTGAAGCACCAAGCTCTACATCTGCATATCCCTTTACCTCTAGATCCCCGTTTATTCTGATTAAATCGTTATCAAACTCTCCGTAAATCAGCGGGGTGGTGGAGTTGCTGTTTTCTATGTAAAGACGGTTGCTGTTTGTTTCTTGACTTCCAGCGGCGTTACCTATAAACACACTACTAGTGCTAGTGTTGTTTCCAGCTGAGTCACCTATGGTTACAGTGTTGCTTCTAGACGTAGAGGAGGTTCCTATAGCTACTGCATTTGATATTGTTCCTCCTACATTAAAGTTGGAACTTCTACCAATAGAAACACTACTATTAGTGGTAGTAACATTTCCTGATGAAGCACCTATATTAACACAAAAGGTTCCACTGTTATTCAATCCAGCTGAGTGTCCAATGTGAACCCCCCTTTCTCCAGAGGTATTTCCAGCACTAAACCCAATAGCAACTGCCCTTTCAGAATTTGCAGAGGACATTGCATTTTTTCCTATTGCAACAGAATCTATTGTGGTTGTCAGTCCAGCTCCCGCCCCGTCACCCACGACCGTGTGGTTGAGCCCTGTTGTTATATTTGAACCTGCTAAGTTTCCTATTAATGTGTTGCTACTACCAGTTGTGCTTAATCCCGCTTGATAGCCCAAGAATGTTCCATTAGTATTGGTGACTGTAGCTAAACCAGCCTGATAACCAACAGCCGTATTCTGAGCACCAGTAGTTAAAGCAGTTAAAGCCGAACTTCCGATAGCGACAACACCCGTAGGGTTTGTTGCAGAAGCAGCTGCGTTGCTTCCAATTGCAACACCGTGAGATTTACCTCCAGCAGCATTGAAGGCATTGTAGCCCATAGCGGTGTTGTGATTACCGCTTGTGTCATACATAACCTTAAAGCCCACCCCAGTGTTATAGCTGGCGTTTGCAATACGCTGCGTTTGAAAGCCTAGAAAAGTATTCCTTATCCCGTCAGTTGTAGCTTTAGCTGACTCTGACCCCATCGCCGTATTACCACCACCAGTAGTCAGCGCTGTAAGAGCTAGGTAACCTACAGCAGTAGAGCCATCAGCAGCGGCGTCCGTAGCATTTACAGAACTCAATGCTTGATAACCTAAAGCAGTAGTGTAGGCTGATACAGTCATGGCATCAGAGGCTTGATAACCTACTGCTGTGTTACCAGCACCAGTAGTCAATGCAGTTAATGCTTGGTAGCCTACTGCTACTGTGTTTTCGTAAGTTGATGTGCCTTGTACCCCTTGGGCGGCGCTGCGTCCAATAGTTACATTATTGCTTCCAGTCGTGTTTATACCCGCGTTTCTTCCTACCACAGTGCTATTAGAGCCTGTGTTTCTTTGACCAGCTTGTGGCCCAACAAAAACATTGCTACCCGCTGTTGTACCTGCAAATTGACCAGCCCTCCACCCTATGGTTACAGAATTGCTCCCCCCATTAATACCAACATTACTAACTGCGTTTCTACCTATAATTACCCCGTAAGTTACATTAGCTCCAGCGCCAGCATCATCTCCTATTACTACTGACGATGTACCCGCTCCAGCGCCAGCAGTACTTCCTATTACTACCGATCCTGTACCACTTGTTAGTTTTAAATCACCAGTAATTTCTACATCTCCAACTACATCAAGAGGCTGACTCGGAGTCGCAGTACCAATACCTACATTCCCTGTAGTGTAGTAGATGTCGCTGCCTGTAGTGGTCCACTGAGAGCTACCCCCAGAAGGTGTAGCAAACACGAGATCACCACTAGCGTCTACTTCAAGCACTTGACCAAGCGTCCCTGTAGCTGTAGGGAAGGCGTAACCAGTGGATGACGGGTCGTTTACTTGCAACGTACCGTTTATTCTCAGGATATCATTATCAAACTCCCCGTAAATCAGTGGGGTAGCTGAGTTTGAGTTTTCTATGTAGAGGCGGTTGCTGTTTGTTTCAGGTGCTCCAGCTTGATAACCAATAAAGACGCTAGAGGCGGAGGAGCTGTTTCCAGCGTTATAACCCACAACTACGGAATTGGACGCTTCTTGTGAACTTGAACCCACTGCTACCGAATAAGAAACGGCAGCGTTATATCCAACACTCTGGCCTAGCCAGACATTATCAGACCCTGTTGATAAGCGGCCAGTTTGTCCTCCAATTCCAATGTTTCTATTCCCTGTTGCGCTAGCTCCAGCAATATCGCCTGCAAAGAAATTATTTTCACCACTCCCGTCTTTACCAGCCTGATAACCTAAAAGAATATTTCCCACGCTTGCACCAGATCTAATCCCAGCAAGCGAACCAACAGCAACATTTTTTCTTGTGTCTCCGCTAGTACTGTTCATAGCTTGATAACCAAAAGCGGTGTTATCACTACCACCAGCTATAACTTGATACCCAAATAATGTGTTGTTACTGTTTGACGTTAGCGTAGATCCAGCCTGATAACCAACCGCAGTATTGCCCGTCCCAGTAGTCAGCGCAGTTAAAGCTTGGTAGCCTACAGCTACAGTGTCGTTTACAAGTTGAACACCATCACTCTTACCCGCCTCATACCCTACGAATACACTATTATTACCCCCGCTGTGACCAGCTTGATATCCAAAGAAAGCTGAGTTAGTGTAAGATGAAGGACTGTTGGATCCCGTGTTCGCTCCGACCGAAGTGGTGTAGACCCCTCCGTTGTAGTTAGAATTGGAGCCAACCCCTATAGAAAGAGTCTTAACGTATGCTGAAGCACCGCTGTTTGAATGTTCACCAATAGCAATTTGACCGACTGAATACGAGCCCCTATATCCTGCGCTAGGCCCAACCGCTACATTGTTTAGCCCGCTATTAAACCTCCCCACACTATTACCTATAGCAATCCCAGCGTTTGCGAAAGAAGTTCCAATTCCAAACCTACTAATGAGTATGCCACTATTGCTAACGCTGTCAGCTGCGTAACCTGCGGCACCAAACGTGACCGAACCAGATACTTTTGCATTACCAGATACATCCAGTGCCTCACTAGGTGTCGCAGTTCCAATACCTACATTCCCTGTAGTGTAGTAGATGTCACTACCAGAGGTTGTCCATTGAGAGCTTGATACTGTACCAGGAACCCAGTTAGTTCCATTCCATACTAATGTATCGTTAGTTGATGGAGCAGTAGTAGATGTGTCTACATCTGTGAGATCGTCTATAGCAGATGCTCCACCCCCAGTTTGATTAGCATATTCTAATGCTGTAGCTCCTGCATTTACAACTAATACTTGCCCAGCTGTTCCTATAGTTGGGACATCACTGAGGTCTGAAATACTTGCAGCTCCTATCCTTGCATCTACAGCTGCATCCGTATAGCTAACCTTTGCATTGTTTGTAGCAATGTCGCTCTCCATTGTGTCGAGATCGACAGCCTGGGTAACAGAGATAAATGCAACTTTGGTTGAGTCAGCAGTCGGGTAACTTACTTTTGCTGTATTAGCTACTACATCAGTATTATTGCTTACCTCAGTATCAAAATCAGTTATCTCAGACGCTGTATGAGTATGAGAGGATGGGGTGAATGTTGAAGGAACTCCAGATAATGAGCTATACTGTCCATCAAATAAAGCTGTATTCCCTTCTAATGCTGTCCCAGCTGTAGTCCCAAAACCAGGGAATGATACTTTAGCTGTATTAGCTGCTACATCAGCATTAGAAGAAACTCTCGCCTCTGTATAATACAGATTAGACCCCTCGGATACTTCGCTGGTGGTTGGGGTAGAAAAAGAAACAGCGCCACTGCCATCTGTTTTCAAAAACTGATTTGCCGTACCGTCAGTAGCTGGAAGATCATAACCACTAGACGCATTGTCACCAACCTTAATAACACCGTCAAATCTTGCTCCTCCGTTTACATATAGTTTTGTTCCAGTAGAAGCATAACTAGTATTTGAGTTTATTGAAAGACCGTTATTAAAAGAGTCTACACCTATTTTGCTTATGTCTATCTCCGAGAATGACTCGTCTATTAAGTTTGTATTCGTAACACCTGGAGGAAAGCTTTTTCCAGTGTTATACGAAGAATCCTCAAACAAAACAACACCTCCTGACCCTGAATTAGCTTGAGTATCCCATACCAACATGGCATTACCGCCATTTGGTGAGGAAAGATTTGCGGAGTCAAGCTGAACATCTGAAAGGTCATTTACTTCAGAAGGAATAAACGGCTTGCTGGACAGGTCATTATAGCTTCCAGACGTAGCAACCGTAGAGAGTACTGGCTTGTTCTGAATAAAAGCATCAGAGTTAATGTCTGTCTCAGTCCAATCAGATTGAACGTTTACCTGTCCAGAAACAGCCTTAGAAATAGTGATGTTGTTCTGAACCGTAGGTACGGTCAAGACGGTTGTGCTACCGCCAGTGGTTATGGTTATAATGTTTGCCATTATATGGTAACGTCTTCATTTACCTTAAAAGTACCGTAAATCAGGGTAGAAACATTTGAAGAGCTATCTGTGTTCTCTATGTCATATACATACAAACCAGAAATTAAACCGCCCATAGCGGTAGCATCTTTCGTAAAAGAAACGACACCCGTCAACTCATCTACAACACCATCAATAGAAAGTGTTGCCGTACCTGTGTTATCGTCTGACGGCCTAACTTCCATTTTATATGATCCAGAGACGTTTGGGTCACCAGAGTCATTCTTGATGGTTAATTCTAGGTTAAACGTGTCGCCTTTTTTACAAATGATGTCAACTCGCTGAGAGGCATCAAGGTTTATTGTTTTAGCCATCTTATTGTCCTAATATCTGTGATGTAATATCTCCTGATTCTTCTGGTAGCTCCCCTCGGTCCCCCTGTCTCTGTGAGATGAGTTTGCTCTG
>Ga0255773_10003211_pt1 | contig 14686 bp, 17 predicted proteins | sample 011ome_17_FD_179971 | JGI IMG/M metagenome (GOLD analysis project Ga0255773, IMG submission 179971) | Coastal salt marsh microbial communities from the Groves Creek Marsh, Skidaway Island, Georgia - 011502XT metaG (version 2) | ecosystem: Environmental > Aquatic > Marine > Intertidal zone >...
ATAATTGGTCTTGTCTCTACACCTAATTCTGTTAATTGTTTTATAACTTCATCTCTTTTACCTTCTAATTTTTCTTGTAGTATTATAGAGAAACCGAACCAAGATGATTTACCTATTTCTTTTTGTATCTTAACAAAAGGTAATGTACTAAACTTTTCTACAAAATACTCTGCATTTTTTCTTCTTTGTTCTATAAACCTATCACACTTTTTAAGTTGTACACTACCTATTGCACCACTCATCTCTAGTGGTCTTACACTATAACCTGGTGTTACAAAAGTAAAACTATCTTTAAATGGGTCACCTGTTTTTTTGTATAAGTTATTATCTTCTGGTAAATCTCTACACCAACCATGAGCTCTTAATGACCTTAAATAATCATAGTCATCTTTATCGTGGCATAATATCATGCCACCTTCCATAGTTTGCATATGATGTGAAAAGAAGAATGAAAAACTGCCCATACGACCTAATGTTCCACAAGGTTTAGTAACAATTCTATTACCCTCTGCAACAGTTAAATTAGATATTGCACCTAGACTTTCACAATTATCCTCTATCAATAATAATTTATGTTTGTCTGCAATTTGTTTAATTCGTTTATAATCACAAGAATTACCTAATAAGTTTACTGCAAATATAGCTACTGTTTCAGGACCTATAGCGTCTTCTATTTTGTCTACATCTATGTTTAATGTATCTAAATTTACATCAACAAAATTAGGCATGAAATGATTTTGTAATAAAGGAAAATATGTTGTTGACCATGATACAGCTGGCACTATAACATCGCCATGTAATTGGTCTTTGTTTACAAGTAATGACCACATTAATAAATTTGCTGAGCTGCCTGAATTTACCATAACAGCATACTTAACACCAAAGTGTTCTGCAAATTCTTTTTCAAATTGTGCCACTTTAGGACCCATTGTATAACGGCCACTATCAATGACATCTTGAATGGCTTGTACTTCTTCTTTATCCCAAGTATCACTAGACAAACTATATCGCATAATATCTCCTTACATATTCATATTAAAAACTTTATACCAAATCGCAAAATTTAATATTGTAAATAATTCTTTTTGGGCTTTTTGACCTTCGTTAGGTTTAATTACAGGATTGCCTGATAAATCTGTTCCTAATTCCCAATTAGAATTACACAAATATTTATCCCATATCATAGGCTCTGTATATTCAAATATATCCATGATTTCACGATTGTTTAATGTTTCATATACAAAATGTCTTAACTTTAATTGATGAGGATTACTATCATTAGCTGGATGCCCTTTATCACCAATTAACATTTCATCTGTGGGAAATCTCCACCCTGTTTTACCTCTTGTTAGTATTGATAAAGGTAGATAATTCTTATATGCTGATTTTAATAATGGTTTATTATGTAATGACCAATTACCTTTCATAAATGAATCATTAACTTTATATGAGCTAGGTATAGACATTACAAAATTTTTAAAGTGATTCATCATCATAGGAAATCTACCTTCTAAACTATGTGCCATACCTAATTTATCATTTCTAATTAAAAAGTCCTCTGCAAGAGTGTTTAAACATTCGTATCTCATAAAATCATTTAACTTTTCTTTTGAATCAAGACCTATTTGTTTATCTGGAAACCAATCTTCTAAATATTCTACTTGTTGATTATGACTTTTCCATATGTCTGGATTTTTTAACTGTCTGTGATTAGCACATAGAGCTTTTAATTTTGTGTGCCAATTAGGAACTCTGTGATGTTTGTAACCTGCAAGTATTTCATCACCGCCATCACCACTTAATGTAACTGTTACACCTTCTTCTTTAATTCTTTTATTAGTAACATAATATGACGGCAAACTTTTACTTTGTCTAGGTTCTTCTAATGCTAACAATGTAGCTTCTGCATTGTCAATGTAGTCTTGATTACTACACTTGACTGAATAAAAAGGCGCCCTTTGTTCTTCAGCTAACTTTCTTGCTAAGTTATGGTCTTCGTTTAATCTGCTAGATTTTAAAACTAAATCAAAATTTGTAGAAAAACATTTTGTATCTTTCTTTTTAGGTATCTCCATAAATATAGATGAACTATCAATACCGCCACTTAAAAACAAACCTATTTCTCTCCTACCCATTAATGACATCATAACTGATTCATGTAATCGTTCTTTGATTAAATTTTCAAAATCTTCTGGTATTTTAAATGGTTCATCTGACATCTTAGCGTGTTGCCAAATATCTTGACCTGGTATTGGTAAGTTATTAATATTTGAACTATCTGTTTTATCAGTTATAACATTATAAGTCATAACTTGACCTGGTATAAACTTTCTAATTCCTTTAAATAGTGTTAGATATCCTGAATTGTAGCCTTGTTTGTAGTAATGTCCTAGACCTTCTTTATCTACTTTTCTTTCAAAACCTAATTTAAGTAAACTTTTTATTTCTGATGAAAAAGCAAACTTGCCTCCTACTTTACCCCAATATAATGGTTTTGCACCATTTCTATCTCTTGCTAAAATTAATTCTTTTGTTGTTTTATTATAACAGGCAAATGCGAACATACCATCTAGTTTATAAACAAACTCTTTACCGTGTTCTTTGATACCTCTAATTAAAACTTCTGTATCTGTGTCGGTTTTACAAGATGTTTTTAATGTCTTTTGTAATTCTTTGTAGTTGTAAATTTCACCATTGTAAACCAATATTAAGTCTTCATAATAAAATGGTTGTTTACCATTTTCAACAGTATCTACAATTGATAATAAATTATGACCTAAAGTTATATCATCTGAAATCCATTTATCAGAACCATCAGGTCCTCTATGATGAGCCTCACATAACATTTCATTTATTTTTTCTTCTGATGGCCAACAAAATCCATGTATTGCACACATTTATTTTACCTCTTTATATAAATCACCTACGCTAGGTTCTTGTTCACCTTGCCACATTAGTTTATAACCTAATTCTTTTGTATCATCACAAAACTCTAATAGTTTACAAAACTCATTTTTAAAATCTGTATCTGCATGACTTCTTTCGTGTTCTTCAAATGATGACCAATAAGTAATAATTGCAATATGATTACCCTCTGGTCCAAAATCACCTACTGAACCTTCTTTACTTACAAATCCAGCATACTCAAAAACTTGACCTGCTAAAAATCCTTTATATTTGTTTTTTACAATATTACACATTGTGCCTAAATGTTCTTCAACATCTGTTATGGTAACACCGTCTTTTAATTTTGCTACATTGTATAACATAACACTATTAAAAGGAACTTTGATATCACTAAACATTTTTTTTTACCTCACTAATAAACTCATCTAACCATTCTTCAAATTGTAATGCTGGTAAAGGTGTTCTATGCATATAAGTCTGTTCACCTAAATCTCTACTAAATTTTCCGTTTGGTAATTTTTCTATTTGTTTTGGGACTTTTCTATGTCGCCCTAACATAAATCTTCTAGTGCCAGGACCATAAGGTTTTATTTCTGAATGTAATACAAAATATTCATCACCCAAAGAATCAACCTTTGCCAAAATTCTGTTAAGAGTAGCCGCCATTATTTAAATCTCTTATCAATATATTTTTTAGCTGCATATATTAGTAAACCTAATATAATATAAATTATACCATCAAACCAAGGTATGTCATTTAATAATTCTGCTGTTATATCTATCATTTTAATATCACCACATTACATATTTGTCTATGAACATCTGAATTGACTTGTGTAACACCGTGCCAACCCTCTTTTACATTTTTAAATAAACAAGAACGATTACCTATCACACTTGTTGTTGTGTAGTCCTCAAAATCCTCTGGTTCAGGATTCATCTTATTCACTTTTCTATCACGATAAAATATTGTCTTACCACCCATTTCATCTGTCCATCCATCTGGCATAAAATAAAATAAATGTGAACCTATTTTACCCTTACTATCTATATGAGGTGATACATCTAGTCCACCTCTTGTTCTATGAAAATCAAATCTAATTTTAAAATCTGTGCAATCTAATGCTTTTTTAATAAATGATTTATATTCACTACTTTGAATAATGGTCATTAAAAAGTTTTGCCATACAGGTGGTAATTTATTGGCATTTAACAAATAGTCATTAAAATATTTACTACCTTGTGTTTCGCCTATACAAAAAAATCTACGGCAATGTGGTCGTTGACCATGAGGTCTCTTTTCAGGAAATTCATCTTTAAATAAGTCATCACTTGGAAAATGTTTTAGTAATTCTTTAAAGTATCTAGGCTGTATAAAATCTACAAAGTTTGCATGAGGGCAAAACTCTGTATTATGCATACTATATTGTCCTTCTTTTGGAACTGTAATCATTTTTTAGCTCCTATACCTCTAACACCACGCTTACATTTGATACAGGGTGAACCTTCAACCCAATCAGCATTATTTATTCTTTTCTTAAAATCTTGATATTTTTCATCTGCATAATTTTTAAACAAGTTTGGCTCTTCTTTTAAATCACCTACAATCCAATCTCTATGTAATTCAGGTGCCAACATATCGCAACACGCTGTCATACTACCATCATATTCTATAAAAACACCTTTGTCCATACTTGTGCATGGTTCTGTTCTTTTATAATCTAAATCTAGAACTGTGCCAGCTCTATTCATACCATTTACCCAATAATTTCTGGCGTGTATTGTAGATTTAATTTCAGGTAATTTATATTTTATCCAATTTTTATTTTTGTAATCATCTGGATTAATTGGTTTAACTTTTATCTTATCACATATTTTATTAATTCTTTTAAACACTTCATTTTCATCATATGCAACTGCACCATTTTTCATATAAGCTTGTATCGCAATATGGTCTACATAAGATTCTAAAAGTTCATCTATATATTTTCTATTCAAATAATCTGCATTTGTATTGATACTAATTTTTGCTTTAGGTAAATAATAGTTTACTAAACGACATCTATCTAGTATGTCTTCTTTGTGAGATAACGGTTCGTGATACCTACTAAAATCTATACGACCATCAAAATCTATTTCAGCTAACTGCTCTAAGATGTTTTGAAACATCAGTTTATCCATAAATTTTGTTTTCTTTTTATCTCTACGATTTACATCATCTCTAGACAATGGACAAAAATTACAAGTACGATTACAATAGTTATGAGTACCTATTTCAATAGATGTTATATTGTCTTTAAATAATTTTCTTGCTACTGATTCTTTGTAGGCCATAATCCTCTCGCTATAAAAGTTTGTCTAACTATTTCATCTTTATGGTTTCTGTCGGTGACCAAGTATGATTCAATTAAATCATAACCATTTTCTTTTGCCCACATAACCCTTTTGTTTCCTGTATGTACTGCAACACCAGGTATAAATTCACCTGTTGATTCATCTCTAGGCCATCTATCATCTTTCATGGGTTGCCAATAGTTTTCTAAATCAACAATGATAATAGGCCATATCATACCAACAGCTTCAACACTTTCTTTAAATTGTGGCATTTTTTTCATGTTCCACTTTATTGGTGCTGTTAACATCAAATCCTTTACAGGATATTCTATAACAGGCACAGGTGGATTAGGAACTCTTTGATTTGCTTTTAATACTTTCATAACCACATTTCATTATATAATATGAATCAACAATATCAGATACAGGATTCACTATTTTATTTACACCAAACTCTTTCATTAAATTTGTTTTAGTATCAATTGAAAAACAATCATACATTAATTCTTTATTGGCATTACCCTTTTCTGTTGCACATTTTTTAACAACACTTGGTACAATAATATCATAATTTATTTTTTTAGCTCTTAAAAATGATTTTAAAATACCACCATTTTCTGCAATTTGAAATACGGCCTGACCTTTACTGCCATATGAATAACCTTCTATAAAAACTTTTGTACCTTTCATATCATATAAAGTCATATCACCATAATCTCTTAAACATCTATGAGCCCAACTTGCAAGGTTATTAAATCTTTCAATAGGGTCTGTCCAATCTTTATGAGGGTGACCTACAATATTTTTAGTAATATTGCCTTCCCATTTTTTCTTAGATGTTAAAAAATGAAACTGGCATTTTTCAAACTGAAAACTACCACTAGATATGCATAATGCTGGTGAGTTTAAGCTATAATCAACACCCGCTATCATACTCTTGTTCTTCATCATCTATTTCACTCCCACAAAAAGGACAGGTTGAGGGAAAAGACGGATGGTCTATATCCCATTTTACTTCAAATTCAGTTTCACAGTTTGAACAATACAGTTCAATTTTTTGATATTCTTCCATCATAATTTAAATTCCTTAAATGAATCTTTTTCTACATCTTGTTTAACACCACCTATGACATAACTTTCTATTTCAGTTTCTTGTGGTGCATTTTGTAAACTTTTTGAGTTTAACCAATGTGATACCCAAGGTAGAGGGTTTGTTTTTTGTTCATACTTAGATTCAAGACCAATATTTCTCATTCTTTTGTTTGCCATGTGTTCAACAAATCTATGTAAAAGTTTTTCTGATAAACCTATCATAGAACCTTTTGTAAGCAAATAAGTTGCCCACCTTTTCTCTTCCTCAACAGCGTCATCATACATTTTATAGATATCATCTTTTGTGTCTTCTATGACCTGCAACATAACTTTATCATTTTCATGTTCACGATAATTGTTAATAATTTTTTGAGATATTGCTAGATGTTTAGATTCATCTCTTGCAATAAAAGATATAATCTTAGCAGAACCTTCTAATTGTTTTAGTTCACCAAATGCAAAACTACAAGCAAACGATACATAGAATCTTAGACCTTCTAATATATTTACTGTACATAAGGCTAACCATAGTTTCTTTTTAAGTTCGTATTCATCAACATTTAGACCCATTTGTTTTTTATATCCAATCTCAATTAAATCATCATATGCTTTGGTAACTGATTTAGCTCTTGCCTCTATTTTTTCATCTTCAATAATTGTATCAAATACTTCATCAGGATTTGGGTATAGATTTTTTATAATGTATGTGTAAGACCTAGAGTGTATAGTTTCCATAAAATCCCAAGTTAAGATACAAGATTCTAATTCTGGTAAACTTACAAATGGTAAAAATGCAAGTGCTGGACCTCTGCCTTGTACACTATCTAACATTGTTTGATATTTTAAATTTGATGTAAAGATAAACTTATGTTCTGGTCTTAGTGCTTGATAATCATTTCTATCTTTTTGTAAAGATACTTCTTCTGGTCTCCAAAAGAAACCCAATTGTTGTTGTGTAAGTTTATCAAATATAGGATACTTAAATGTATCATATCTTTGTACGGCTAAATCTTTACCAAAGAACATTGGTTGTTTTGTAAAGTCTAATTTTTTTTCTTTGTTGAATACTGATTTCATATCGTGCAAGATTCACACTCCTCTTGTTCTTCTTCGGTTACACTCATATTAGGTTTATCTTCTAACACATCTGGTTTATCATCTTCATCTGATTTACCATCATATGTGTTTTGATAGTAAGATGTTTTCCAACCATATTTGTATGTTGTCAACAAATCTTTTGCCATTTCGGAAAGTGGCACTTGATTTTCTTCATAGTTTTCTGGATTGTATGACCAATTACCTGATATAGCCTGGTCAAAATACTTCTGCATAACTGCAACGATATTTATATATCCTAAATTTGAAGGTTGTTCCCACAATAAAGTGTATTTACTTTTCAATGTAGAGTATTGAGGTACAACTTGTTTAAGTGGACCTTGTTTTGATTTCTTAACTGATAAAAAATCTCTAGGTGGTTCTATGCCGTTAGTAGCATTTGAAACCACACTAGAGGATTCTGATGGCATTTGAGCTGAGAGTGTGCTATGTCGTAGGCCATGCTCAATTATATCTTTCCTTAATGATTCCCAATCACAAGAGTATTTGCGATTTACAATCTCATCTACATCTTTTTTATAGGTGTCAATAGGTAAGACGCCATCAGAATATTTTGTTCTGGCAAAGTATTCACATTTGCCTTTTTCTTTTGCAAGTGTATTACTAGCTTTGAGTAAGTAATATTGGAAGTATTCGGTCAATTCATCTATAGCGTCCCAAGCACCTTGTTCACTATAATTATAACCTAGTCTAGCTAAATAATGTGCCAGACCAATATAACCTATACCTAAACTTCTTCTAGATTTTGTTGATATCTCAGCTGCCTTTACAGGGTAACCTTGATGGTCAATAATCTCATCTAAAGCTCTCACGGATAGGTCGCACAAACCATCCAGGTCATCAAAATAGACTAATTTCCCCACATTGATAGCACTTAATATGCATAGTGCAATCTCGCCTTCTCCGTCTATATGTTGCAACGGAGTAGTAGGTAAAGTAATCTCTTGACATAGATTGGACATAGTAACTAAATCTTTAAATGATGAGTGAGTATTACAATGGTCAATATTCATAATATAGATACGACCTGTTTCTGCTCTTTCTTTTAACATAGACATAAACAATTCTTGAGCTGATATTTTCTTTTTATAGACTGATGTTTTTCTTTCAGCAGTTTCATATATTTCATCAAACTTATCTGTACCCCAACTTTCATATAATTCAGGTACTTCGTGTGGTGAAAATAGAGTTATGTCTTCATCTTTAATAAATCTTTCATAGAATAGTTTAGATAATTGTATTGAGTAGTCTAGTTTTCTAACTCTGTTATCATCACTACCTTTGTTGTTTTTTAAAACTAATATATCTTCTATTTCTTTATGCCATATTGGAAAGTGTACAGTTGCACTACCACCTCTTACGCCATTTTGTGTACAACATTTTACAGTCGCCTCAAACTTTTTAAGAAAAGGTATTACACCTGTATGTTGAACTTCGCCACCTCTAATTCTAGAATTGATACCTCTAATACGACCTGCATTGATACCAATGCCGGCTCTTTGAGCAACATATCTACCTATCGCCATATCAGATGTAAAAATAGAAGGTAATGTGTCATCACTATCTACCAACACACACGAAGCATATTGTCTTAATGGTGTTCTTACACCTGCCATTACAGGTGTTGGTATGTTGATTAAGTGTTTGCTAATTGCACGATAATATTTTTTAATATAGGTAAGTCTTGTTTCTTTTGGATATTTGTGAAATATTGTGGCAGCTATAAGCATATACATAAATTGTGGTGTTTCAAAAACTTCACCTGTGCTTCTATCTTGTACTAAGTATTTGTCAATGACTTGTCTTAAACCTGCATATGTAAATTCATAATCTCTTTCGTGAACTATCCATTGTTCCATTCTATCCCAATCTCTTTTGTCATACCACTTTAGTAAGTCTTTATCATATAAACCTAATTCAACACATTTTTTTGTATGGTCAAAAATATGAGGATGGTCCCAAAGTTTTCTGTTTAGTGATTTTCTTAATTGAAATAATAATAGTCTAGCAGCTACATATTGATAATTTGGTTTTTCTAATGAGATTAAATCAGCCGCTGACTTAATAAGTATCTGTTGTATTTGTTCTGTTGTTATATTATCATAGAATTGTAAACCACTATTCATTTCTACTTCTGATGAGGATACTCCTGTGATATCTTCACAAGCGTGTTCTACCATATCGTGAATTTTTTGAATATCTAGTGGTTCTTTTCCTCTACCATTTCGCTTGACTACATTAATATTGTCGTTCATTTTACACTCTCTTCCAAAAATCTAACTTAGCAATTGCACTAAGTCCATGATAAGTATTGTCATTGATTAATTTATCAACATCAAGACCACTTTTTACCATATCGTTAATATCTTTCTCTTTAGTATCGCTAGGCCAAATAACGATATTATAACCATCATCAATCACTTTATACATTCTTTTGATAATTTCACGATTTCGTGGTTCATTATCATATATATAAGTTATTCTGTCTGGTGATTCAATTAAATTGTTATTAATTTCTCTTAAATCTGCACCAGCACAAGCTACACAATTTTTTAAAAATAAACTATCAATAGGGCCTTCTACGATACGAACAGGCTCATTAAAATTAAGTCTGTCTAATCCATATATTTTTAATTTTTCTTCATCTAACTTGATTGTTATATACTTCGGTTGTTCTTTACCAAAGGCACGACCTTGAAATGCAAAGAACTCACCTTGTTCATCATAAAAAGGTATGATTAATCTAGGATAATCTCTAGTTACATCTACATAAGTTTTTGGTTTTGCTTTGTTGCAAAAAGTCATAAACTTATCTGCTAGATATAATTTGTCTAGATGTTTATCTAGTAATCTACTCTCACAATACACCCTAGCTGGATGTTTTTTATCTAACTCAGACACTTTTTTTAAATCATTTAAAATACTTGTGTCTTCATTTTTAAATGGTTGAAACTCAAATTCAACCTTTTCTTTTTTAGTATCAGTCTTTCTATATCTTTCTAATGTATATTCAGAATATAGTTTAGTGTCTAATTGTTTAATTAGACCGCCTAGATTTGTACCGTGACCACAATTATGGCACTTGAAAAACATATTTGTTTTTACACGATACAGATACCCTCTAGCCTTTGTTTTGTCTTTTTGAGAATCACCACAATAAGGACATCTAAAATTGAACAGATAGTCATTCTTTCGTTTGAACATCTGTAATCTAGATGAGAGTATATTAATATATTTTAAATCTACATAATTTGACATAACACGATAGTAAGTATATAGGAATACTACTGATATGTCAAGTCTAATTCGCTATAGCGGCTAAAAATATTGGTAGATTTTTTGCTAATATATAACCAAGAACTAAGGCACCACCTAGTATGAACCAGCGCCACCTTTCTAAGATACCGACCCTATCGGTAAGGTCAGATTTTAATGATTTGATTTCTAGTAAAAGTCTTTTTTCAACTTGCGATATATCTCGTTGTAAATCACGATAAACAATGTCTAATTCTTCTGCTCTTTCTTTCACTTTCTCAAAAAGGATATCATCTACCTTTTCTTGTTGTGATAGTTTTTCTTCGTGTACAGCTAACATTGACTTAATAGATGTGGAAACATCAGTCAATTTATCTATAGCAGTATCTAGTCTTGCATGGATTTGTACTTGCCCAGCAAGTTCTTTTTTTATACCTTCAACTTCTACTGCTAATTTTTGCACATTGTTATTGTTATTCGTGGATGGTGCCATTTTAGTTTGATAGTGGGTTACCTGATTTAGCTTGTATTTCTCTAATTTGTAGTTTCAACAATTCAATTTCTTTGCCATTAATTTTAGAATTTTTATCTACTTCACTAATTGCTGTTGCATTGACTTTTGCTGATTCTTTGATTTTACTTAGAGCTTCAAGTTTGGTCATAATTTCCCCATACTTCACAAACCCACCGCCTATTGTTAATACTAAACCTAGAGCGGCTGCTACCCATTTTATATCTATATCTTTAAACATTAACTTCCTCTTTTTAGTTCTTTGAGTTCTTGTAATACTCTTAATTTTTCATTGTGTATTTCTCTTAATACACCTTGTTTAACAGCAATTGGGTCATTACCTGTGTACGCTACTAATGAGGCGTCTGAATATATTTGTTGCTGTTCTAGTATATTTATAGTTTGAAAAAAGTCAGGATTAGGAACACCTATCATTCTTTGATTTTGATAGATAGGTTTACTATACGAAGATAAATTGGGGCCGTCAGTTTGCATACCCTTTAAAGTAACAACTTGTACAGCCCTAACCCTGTCTGATACTTTTTTCAATTTTGCTTCAAGTTTTGCAATTATTTTTTCTATTTTTGCTCCGATAGATTCAGCCTCTGTAGCGGATTCTGAAACTGATGTATCTTCAGCAACGACAGTTTCTTCACCGCCTTCCTGTGTCGGTGTATTTTCTGATGTCGTATCTTCATCCATGCTAGATTCGTTAGATACTGTTTCTGTTTCTGTTTCGGTATCTCCCTCATTACTAGTTTCCTCAGACTGTGCTGTTGTTTCGGTAGCATTTGTATTATTTTCCTCCGTTGTTGGTTGTTCATTTTCAGTAGCCACTTCCTCGTTGGCATTTTCTTCTGTTGATACAGTTTCGTTTTCTGATGAGCTCACCTCCTCTGTTGGTTTGTTTTCTTCCATTGTAGGACCACTTGAAGTTTCTATACTATTATTTTCCGTTGCGACAGGCTCTTCTGATTGGACCACCTCCTCTTCCATCGCCTCAGGTTCTTTCATCTCTGTTTTAGGTTCTTCACTAAATGTATTCATAGGTTCTTCAAATGATTCCTCTATCATACTAACAGTTTCTTCAAAAAATTCTTCCTTTGTTATACCCTCATCTTGTAATGCATTGTCAAATTCTTCTACTAAATTATTTTCTTCTAACATTAATGTAAATGATTCTTCAAAAAATTTTTCCATATCCGTTTCTTTTACATTACCATCAGCGTCAATTTCTAATACTGTTGTTTCTACACTTACAATATTTCCCATATCAATTGTTGGTTCCTCGTATTTTACCTCTACACTATTGGTAACTGATGTGTTTATCATTTCATCATATGTTTGACCGTCATCTGTTGTACCTACACTTGATATAGTCGCCATAGTAGAATCATCTATAATTTCAGGACAAGTATTAGGTGTTCTATCATAACAAAATGTTGTTGTACTAGAAGATGATGTTGATGTAGTGCCTGATGTGGTTACAGATAACTGAACATTATCTACATCTGGTCCCCAATGGCCGCTGTCATAAGTTGTACCTGCTGTGTTATTATAAACTTCGGCTCTGATTGTAAATTCTGCTTGTGTGTTTGAGTTATGAGTATAACTATCTGTGTAATTTACATATGCACCACTATTCCATGACCTATTTCCGCCATCATCATTTATATTTCTTATTTGTGTGGTAACATTACCATTATCATCTGTGATAGTTTGTTTTAAAGTTGTTGTATTTTCAACATTGTTCCAGAACCAAATATCTGCTGACATTGTTGAAGTAAAACCTTCATTGATTTGTGATTTGGTTAAATGACCATCACCTACTAAATCTACATCTTGGTAAACATTATCATCTTCGTGGCCGTGAAATGCTAGTGTGCCACCTTGGTCAACATATCCATTATATTTTTGACCAAATTCACCCACACCGTGAGTGTGAATACCCTCATCACCGTCAGTTGACCAACCACTTGTAGATGTGGTTGTGCCTGTTCCAAAGGTTGAGTTGTTTAAGATGTTGCCTGTTGTGGTTCCAGATATATTTGTTGTAGTTGTTGTGGTACAAGTAACATCACCAGGATTTGGTGAATCTTCTACGCAAGTAGTTTCAGCAGTAAGCTGATGTGGTGTGATTAACAATAATAATAAAAATAATTTTTTCATGCAAAAATCCTTATATTATCATGCCAAAGAATATAAGACCTAAAACAGTATAAACTATTTTTGATTTAATGTCTGTTTCTGGACTTTTTTTTTATCATACTCTATTTCAGTTTCTAGAGCTTTAATTTCTTCTGCTATTTTATTTAATTCTTTTTTATCTTCTTTAGTTACATCTTTTTTAGATTCAAGTTTAGACTTCCAGATTGCCAGTTCTTTTTCTTTCTTTTCCGTTTCTTTCATTGTTTTTATAATGTTCAGTCGGTCTGTATACTGTACAAAGTCTGGTCTTAACTTGTCATATTTTTTCCATTGGTCTGAAGCTGCTTTACCAATCTTACCTTCAAATGGACACGGTGTGCCTGATTGTTCCATAGCATAGAACACTCTTTCATCTTGGCAGAGGATTGACACGGCTGCCACCTTCATACCTAGGTCTGATAAAGTTTTTGAAAGTTTGATACGCTCACAATTCTCATCAGTTACATATGTACCTCCAGATATCCCTAAACCGATAGTAGATATACCACCTGAGATACCAACGATACATAAATCTTGTGAGTAAGCGGACATACTTGGTGCTGACGCCATACCAGCCACTCTAGTATCTACACCATTTGTCGTATTAGTGGTTGTTGATGTTGTGGTATTTGTTTGCCCACCAGAATATGTGTTATTATTAGTTGTAGTGTACCCACCAGTAATATTTGTATTACTGCCGGATGTGTTTGATTGTGTATTCGTGTCAGTTGCAAAAGCACTAGGTGCTATCATAGTAAAACATAGTAAAGAAAGTATAAACTTCTTCATTTGTTTTCCTCGTTATACTACTATTTAGTAGATTTTTTCTTAGCTACCGCTTTCTTTTTTGCTACTTTTTTCTTTTGTACAGGGTTTAGAACTTCTACAATTTTTAAAAGTTTCTCTTTTACCCATTCTATAATACATTTAATGTGTTCCATTATTTGTCCTCTCTACGCTTAATGGTTATCTTCTTCATTTTTTCTATGTACGCTTTATAGACCTTTTCAGCGGCGTGTAAGTTTTTCTTACTGTCTGGGTTTTTTGCTCTATCGGCAGCTACTCTTGCTCTTTGGTGCATGGCCATAGCAGCTTGCATTTTGTGGGCGTGTGGTCTTCCAGACTTACTAATTATATTTATGCTTTCTCTAGCTTTAGCACCATCAACAAATCCAAGACCTTTGATAGTATTTTTAGGGTCTTCATCTGTATATAAATCAGAATGTTTGTCTGGGTCTTGACTTTTGTATTTTCTAGGCACTCTTTTTTCTGCTTCTTCTAAAC
>Ga0255773_10003213_pt1 | contig 14684 bp, 9 predicted proteins | sample 011ome_17_FD_179971 | JGI IMG/M metagenome (GOLD analysis project Ga0255773, IMG submission 179971) | Coastal salt marsh microbial communities from the Groves Creek Marsh, Skidaway Island, Georgia - 011502XT metaG (version 2) | ecosystem: Environmental > Aquatic > Marine > Intertidal zone > Salt...
TTTGTAATTCTTCATATGCCTTTTCACCTCTGATTTCATATTTTGAAAAAGGTGTTAATTCAAATAAACCAACGTTCTCAGTTGTGTTTTTGCATTCTTGCTCAACTGATGGATACCAATTTTGATAATTGTAACTATATTCATACTCTGCTTTTTCTCCATCTAAAGCAAACCACATTGGTCTTTCGTATCCAGCTGAAACTCCAAAGCATGCACCAAAACTTTTCAATTCATCATGATATGGTAGTTTTTTTACATTTCTAGATGTTTTGTGTTGTTTGTAAGGCCAATGCATTCCATACAAATCTCCAAGAGATTCTGTGATACGATCTTTAATAAAACCTAATTCTGAATGAAACTTTTGAAATCTCTTTATATCGTAATTAAAAATATCTTCATTAATATGCCCAGTCATTAACCATTCTGCGGTTACTTTTCCTACTCCTCCTCCACTTCCAATACCAATACTATTCAATCCACAGCTAACAAATAAATTCTTAACCTCAGGAACTTCACCCAATAAAGAATTTGTATCAGGTGTAAAAGATTCTGGTCCAGAAAAAAACTTTCTAATTCCAGCTTGCTCTAAAACTGGAAATCGTTTCATGGATTTTTCTAGATATGGTTCAAAGTGATCAAAATTTTCTGGAAATTCACCAAATGAAAAATCTTCTGGAACTTTATTAGTATCTTTAAATGCAGGGATTGATTTACCTTCAAATATTCCAATTAAAAGTTTTCCAGCATCTTCTTTAATATAAGTACTGCTGTCAAAATCTCTTATGACAGGTAATGTTGGTGAAAGATTTTCAATTGGCTCTGTAATCACATAAAAATGTTCTGCAGGATACAAAGGAATACTAACTCCTATTTTTTCTCCAATTTGTCTAGACCACATACCTGTTGCAAGAACCACATATTCACATTCAATATCTTGACCATTAACTCTAACACCACTAACTCTACCATTTTTAGTTAATATTGTTTCAACAGGTGATTGCTCAAATATTTTTGCTCCACCTAATCTTGCACCTTTTGCTAACATGTGTGTAACACCACTTGGATCAGCAGCACCATCACCTGGCATTAATACTCCACCCTTTAAATCATCCGTATACATAATTGGATAATTCTTCTTAATTTGATCTTTATCTAAAATCTTAATATCAACATCATACAATTGTGCAGTAGTTGCTTGTCTTTGAAGTTCTTGCCATCTAGCATCAGTTTGAGCAATCGAGAGTGCTCCATTAATTCTTAAACCTGCGGAGTGATCAACTTCTTTCTCTAATTTTTTATATAAATCTAAAGTATATTTTCTAATTTTTGTAACTGACGCTGTAGGTCCTAACTGACTAACTAATCCTGCCGCATGCCAAGTTGTACCTGATGTTAATTGATCTCTTTCCAAAAGAACAACATCTTTCCAGCCAAATTTTGTTAAATGATAAGCAACTGAGCAACCAATAACTCCACCTCCAACAACAACAACTTTAGTACTTTGTGGGATTTTTTTTGTCATTAAGTATTTTTATAGATAAGTTTATTTTAGATTAAATTATCAATATAATAAATAAAATATATTAATAATATAAAGCATTAAGCAAATTAAAAAACTTAACTATAAAATTATTGAGAAAATATTTTTTTTATTTCTTCGTTAATATCTTGAATTTCAGGTTTAACTTTTTGGATATTTCTATGATCAACAACTGAAACTTTAGGTTTTGACACTTCATTTTCAAATACATTAGTTACGATATTTGTACTTTCTAATGCTTCATTTACAGAATTAATCTTAGAAATTAAATTACTTCGTTGTTGTTCATATTTGTCAATTTCACTTTTAACCATATCAAATTTCTTTTTAGTTTCTAAAAGCTCACCACCTAGCCTTACATTTTCCTCTTGATAAAATTTAACTTTTTGATCTTCTTTTATTGGAGGATTTGGACTGATAATTTTCGAATTTTCTGAATTTACTAAAATTTTTTCACTAAGTTTTTCAATACTTCTATTTAATAACGCTAAATCATTCTTAATTTGTCTATTTGTATTTAAGCTCTCATTTATGGTATTTTGTTGATTTTCTATTTTTTTCTCTAGCTGATCAAATTTTAATTTGATTAAATTAACTTTGTCAGTGATATTTTTTAAAGAACCCCAAAAATTCAATAAAGTTTTTTTGATAACAAGAGAACCTGATCTCAGAATTTTTCTAATCATTTTGTTTTTATTTAAATCATTTACTTGATGATTAATTTTTAAAAAAAACTTATCGATAAATATATCAAAATTATTTGGTTCAAAAACCATATGATCATTTGACAAGTATACTTTAGATTTAAACTGATCTATTTTCTTCTGCAATTGAACTGATGTTGTCATAAATTCAACCTAAGGTTTAACTATTAAATTTTCAATTACTATGAAAGAAAAATAGTAAATTAAAAGAAATACCACACAATATGTAGTAGCAAGAATTATAGTAATTTTAAATTTTTACTTTTTTAGACAAAAAAATAATCCACAACAATATAGAGAAACCATAAATTAGGTGTAATGTCGAGAATGATACTAAATCATCTGAAATATATCTTAAGAAAATAAAACTTAGAGCATAGTAAAATAAAGAAATTAAAATTACTTCTAAAATAGTTTTAAATTGAATTTTTAATCTTAGTAAATAAAAATTAAATAAGCTTAATATTGATACTAAAAAAATTTGGAGATTAATCAAAATATTAAAATCAACATATATAAAATTATTAAAATATTTTTGAAAAAAATTGTAAACAAAAAAAATAATTAATGAAACTAATAATGTTAGTACACTAACCAGTACAGAAAATTTAAATACAAAATTTATTTTTTTTTTAAATAAATCTTGATGAAAATAATTTATGAATATCTGTTGAATAAATAAAGCTAAAATTGCTATTCTATAACTATACAAATATTCAAATTGAATATTAAATTCTAGAAAAATAGCATAAATTCTTGGAAATAATGTAAACATTAATATGGTTATCCCAAATAATAAAATTTTAAGGGATCTTTGATAAATTTTTCTGATATTTTTAATAGAATATAAATTTTTATTTATCTTTTTATTTTTAATAAAACTATTGAAATAAAATAAAAAAATTAAAATAGAAGAATAAATAAAATAAATATTGATTGTTTCAATAAAACTATTTTTAAAAAAAAAATTTAAAAAAAATATACACACCAGTATTTTAAAATAAATTAAACTTTCTAACAAACTAGATCTAATTCTCTTATTTGTTATTTTTAATTTATTATTTAAAGATGTTATAATTATATAAAATGATGATAATCCTAAAATTGAACTAAAATAAAAATTTTTATAATAAAAACAAAATAAGGATGATATTATTAATAACAATGAAAATACAATAACATGACTGTCTATTAATTGTTTATTAGAATTATTAAGTTTCAAAACATTTATTAAGCCTGGAACACCAAAACCTACTAAGCCAGAAATTAAAATAGAAATAGCAATAGAATTTTCGATAAATACATAGTCTGAATTACTTATTTTTTGTGATGCAAATAAAAATACCACGAAAGGTAAAAGTCTTGAAAATGTAAAAAAAAATACAAATAATATTTTATAATTCATTTTGAAAAATTAATTAAAATATTTGAAAAATTATTTAAAAATTTTCTAGAATAAGATTTTGAATAATTTGATGGAGAATAATCTAATTGTTCAATTGAATCGAAAGTATTTTTTTCAATATAACTGCAGTATTTTTTTAGATCTTTTTCATTTGAAAAAACAAATTTATTTTTTTTTATTTGCTTTACAATTTTGTTTAAATCTGAGTATTTTTTTATTTTTTTTATACCATCAAATTGGAATAATTTTGTATCATGCATTAATGTAATAGCAGGTTTTTTTTTAATAACACATTCAAATAAAATTGATCCTGTTAGACTAAATACAATATTTACCTTCTTCAATAAATCAGCCATGAGTATTTTTGAATTCATTAAATAGATATTTTTATATTTTTTAGAAAGTTGAATTAATTTATTTGATACTTCATACTTAAACTTTGGATTAGGTTTAACAATAATTATTTCATTTTTTAGTGTCCTTGCTAAATTTTTTACAATACTAAATTGATCTCTATAAGGAAATCCCCAAACATCTAAATTTGCCTCAGGTTGCATTTGAAGAGGATATAAAACTATTAATTTATTGTTATTAAAAATATCATGATTTAAATCTATACTAAATAATTTCCACAAAAATTTTAACTTTAATTTTTTAAGTTCAAGTGTAAATTTTGAAAAAACAGACGGTGTATTAAATTTTTCACCTTGAATTCTTGCTATTAAATTTAAAGCCCAAAAATATATTTTATTTATATAAATTTTATATCCATGATGCCAAATGCTTTTATAGATTTCATTATTATTAATTTTTTCATAAAATTCTTTTACCTTTATTTTTTTAAAAGATTTAATATTTTTCTTTTTATAGAGATTAGGACTGCCAAATTTATAGAAGCTTATTTTTTTATTTGCAAATCTCGTTGGTGATGGAAACAAGTAGAGAAATTTTAAATCTTTAGAAATTTCCAATGTAATTAATTCATGAAATAAACTTGTCTCACCTATTATCAAATCTGGTTTGATTTTTTTAACTATTTTTTTTATTTCATAATAATAATAATTATAATGTTTAGTGTTACCATTGTAATAGTTAATATTTCTGTCTTTTTTCGAGACGTTAATCAATTTTTTGGGGAAATTTAATTTTAATTGATCTTTGGATGGATAATCAATTATATGTTTAATTCCACATTCTGGTTTATATATTTTATTTTGTATCAACCAATGAACTTCTATATTTTTTGAAATTAATATTTTTGATATTAAATTATAAAAAAATATGTTTGTTCTATTTTCAATAAATAATATTTTTTTTTTCATAATTTTTTAATAATATATATTTTGTAAATATTTTTAGAAGTTAATAAGTTTTAAATTTTTATTATGAAAAGTTGAAACCTTATTATTAACAAATGAAATTAGTTTTTTTTTGAATTTTAATTGAGAATAATTATATGATTTTACTCTACAATTTGTTGATTTAAACAACTTCCTCTGATTTACGAATTTTTTAACAGCTTTTTTTATTTCAGCTTTATTTTGTTTTTTAAATAATAGACCACATAAAAATTTTTTTGAATTTACGGATATTGTTTCTTTTGTACCACCACCATTTAAAGCTATAACTGGAGTACCACTAGCCAAAGCTTCTATAGGAGCAATTCCAAAATCTTCTAAAGCTGCAAAGATAAATGCGTTGGCCTCACTTAAAAGTTCTTTTAATTTTTTATCACTTACCCAACCTTTAAATATAATATTTTTGTTAGCCAATTTTTTATAATTTAAGTAATTAGGACCATCACCACATACAACAAGTTTGTATTTGGGCATTTCATTAAATGCCTTTATTATTAGATCAACTTTTTTATAAGGAACAAGTCGTGATGATGTTAAAAAAAAATTTTTTTTTTTTATTTTGTAATTGTATTTATTGATATTTATTGGAGGATATATTACCTCAGAATTTTTTTTATAAATTTTCTTTATTCTTTTACGAACAAAAAATGAATTGGCTATAAAATAATCAACATTATTTGAATTTTTAATGTCATATTTTGCAAAAATACTTAAAAATTTTCTTAAAATATACTTGGTCAAAAAATTCTTTATTTTATAGTCTTTTAAATACTCATCTAACATAAAATGAGCATACCTAGATGGAGTATGGCAATAGCATATATGAAGTTGATTTTTACTCTTGTTGATATTTTTGGCGAAGGAACTTGAGCTTGAAATTATTAAATTATATTTTTTTAAATTAAATAGTTTTACAGCTAATGGCATAAAAAAAATATATTTTCTAAAATGATTTTTAGAGAATGGTAAATAATGAATAAAGGATTTTTTGATTTTAATTTTTTTTAAAAATTGCCTATCTTTTTTATTAATCATAAAATCTGCAATAACAAATAACTCTGCATTAGGAAAAATTTTTATAATTTCTTCTAAAACCTTTTCGCCCCCACCTTTTTTCTCTAACCAGTCATGTATAATTGCAACTTTCATTTTTTAAAATTTAAAATCATCAATGTTTTTTTTCTGTTATAATAAACAAAAACATTCTCATTACTAAAGAATCTAATAGTAAATAAGATATAGAACCTGATGAAAAAGGTGAAAAGAAGGGACAGGCTAGTAAATATAAAAAAATTACAGAAGTTACAAAATACCAATTTGTATTTCCCTGTGCTAAATATTTAAAAGGATATGAAAACAAAAAAAATATTATAAATATAACTATGGGAGAAAAATATTTAAAATCCCTAAAAAAAGTATAAATAAATGTTTTATAAACGCCTTGTCTAAATATATCTGATGAATTTAAATTAAAATTAAAAAAAATATTAAGTATTTTAACTGGTAACCAAAATAAATTTTTGCCAAAATCATAATAAATTACTGAATTTTCAATCATATATAAAATTTCGTAAAAACCATGTATAAAATAAAAGTATATAGAATATAGAGAAGTAAAAAAAAAATTATCAAAGTTTTGATTGTCTGAATAGTTTTCAGTTGGAGAAACCTGAAATGAATATGCCGAATAATATAAACTATTAAATAAATTTGAATCAAAGGCTCTCAATCGATAATCAAAAAATAATCCAGACATATAAATAAATATGACCACAGAAATAAAAATGAAAAAAATAGAAATTTTTTTTTTAAAATATAAATATGATATTAAAACATACATAATTGAAAACAAAATTGGTGCCCTAGACCCCAATAAAACCTCAAAAAAAATATGAAAAATAGATATTATAATACTAATAAATAAATAATTTTTACTATAATTTTTATTATAATTTTTTTCTTTAATATAGAAATAGAATGGTATTAAAAATACACTAAAAGATTTAAAACCTGCAGCTATAAAAGATGAAAATGATGGACTTCCCTCAAGCCATTTATTTTTATTATAAATAAAATTAAGTTCTAAACTAATTTTTCTAACAACAAAAAACTCATAAAAAGTTAAAATAATTCCAATAATTGAAATAATAATACAAATCTTGTAAACAATTATTAGTTTTGATGAATTAATATTTGTTTTTATGTAATTAAGTTTATTATGACTAAATCCAATTCTTAAACCTAAATACGCTGCAAGAAAACAAGTAAATATAAAGAAATAACTTATCAGGTTAAATTCATTGTTTACTTTATAAAATGGTAACAATAGAAGAATAAATATAAAAATAGATGAAAGTAAAAAAATCTTTGAAGGATTGTTGTACAATTTATTTATCACTATAACTAATTTTAAAATTTTGAAAAAATAATAATTTTTTATTTTTATACCTAACTTAGATTAATCTCCTTTATATTTTATCAAAGCATAAAAGGTTTTGAAAATAATATAAATATCTAAAAAAACTGTCCAGTTGTTTAAATACCATAAATCAAACTGCATTCTTCTTTCCATAATTTCTGGACTAGGTGTTGCTCCTCTTAAGCCATTTACTTGCGCCCACCCTGTAAGACCAGGATTGCATTTGTGTCTTTTAAGAAAATTTCTAAACAAATTTGAATAGTAAATATCATGCTCAACCATGTGTGGTCTTGGACCAACAATTGACATATCTCCTTTTAAAATATTAAAAAATTGAGGCAATTCATCAATACTATATCTTCTTATTAATTTGCCAATTTTAAGAAGTCTTTTATCACCTTTGCTAACTTGCAAAGTTTTATCAAAGTTAACTTTTTTAAGGGATCTTAATTTATAAATTTTAAACCTTCTTCCATCCCAACCAGTTCTATTTTGTGTAAATAGGATGGGAAAGCCATCCTCTATATAAATAGCTAATGCTGAAAAAAAAAGTATTGGAGAACTAATCAATAAAAAAATTAGTGATAATAATTTATCCATTAAAATTTTTATAAATAAATTTATTCCATAAAATCTAGACATCTCATAGAATTCAAAATCATATTTATTAGCTAGAAGCTTTTTACCTTGAATATTTAGATCTTTCTCTAATTTAACATTAAGTGTATCAACTGAATATTTTAAAATTTTTGACAAAACTTCAGATTTATTTTTATCTCCATCAAGTACCCAAATCTGTCCTAACGAATGATATTCTAGAATAGATCGTAAATCATCGCTTTTATTAAATATAGGAAATTTAATTTCACTTTTTAATAATTTAATGTCTATTTTATCAGTATCTGTAATTATACAACATTTAAAAATTATAATTTTTTCAAATTTTTCATTTAGTAATTTTTGTATATTTTTATAAGTACCTACAAGCATGACATTTTTTTGTATTATATTTTTATCAATTAATTGTTTGTAAAGGTAATTGAAATAAAGTTTTGTTAGAAACAAAACTATAGTTTGTGTTGTTAATAAATAAATAAATTTTATTTCTAATTGAAATTTAATCTTAAAAATAAGAATTATAGCAAAAGTTAAAATAACTGAAATTAAAATATAATAAACATCTTCCTTCAAAAAGGATAAGAAATTTGTTTTGTATTCTTTTTTGTCTTTAAAAAAAATTGATAAAATTAAATAAATAGTTGATAATAAAATAGAAAAGAAAAAAAAGTTAGAAATTGTGAATATTTTATAATCATTTAACTCATAAATTGAGTGATCACTTAAAATTACAAACACATAAGCTGTTAATAAAAGTATTAATGATTTTATAAAGTTTGAAAATAAAATAAGACCGTAGTCATCATTTTGAAAAACCTTTTCAAGACGAAACATTATTAGCTTTTTGTGTAATATTCAGGTGAATAACTATAATAATAACTATAATAACTATCTTTAGATGTATCTAGATCATTAATTATAATGCCACTAATTTTAGCACCAACGTTTTGAATTTTTTTTATTGATGACATAAAAGAAGCTGTTTTTGTTTCTTCGGATCTTATCACGAACAGATTATAATCAGATGCTTGGGTTAAAATTAAAGTATCTGAAACAGGTTGTACTGGAGGCGAGTCCACAATTACATAGTCATATTCTATTTTCAAAACATCTAAGAATTTTTTAAATTGTTCTTTGTTTACTAAATCAGATAAATCAAATCTTTTTTCACCAGACGTGATAATATCTAATTCAGTAGCTGGAACTTTAAAAACTGTATCACTTAATGATGCATTTCCAGAAATTATTTCACCCAATCCTACTATTTTTTTATCAAATTGATAAAAACCGTTAACAACAGAAGGTCTTCTAATATCTGCTTCTATAAATAAAACTTTATTTGTTTTTTCCAAAGAAAGCGCAAGATTAAATGCAAATGTTGTTTTGCCCTCCGAAGGATTTGATGAAGTAACTAAATAACTAGAGTTTTTTGAATATTTAGATTCTATTATTGCTCTTGAGGATCTTATAGACTCTGAAAAACTTGAGGTACTATCTTCAACAAACATCTGCAGTATATGATAACCTCTTTTTAGGTTTTCTACTTTAGGTAAAATTCCAATTTGTGGAATATTAAGTGAGTCTATTGTTTCTGGGTTTTTTATTACTGAGGAATTCATTTCCCTGTAGTAAACCAATCCATATATTCCCAGAAATGAAATAAAAAAAGCTAATATAAAATTATTCTTTGGATTTGGAGAAAATGGAGTATCAGGCAAGCCTGGTGTTTCTATAATTTTCATTTTTGAAACTTGTAAATTTTGTGCCTCATTCGTTTCTTTAACTCTTTGTAAAAATGTCTCATATAATTTTCTGCTACTATCTACCTCCCTTACAAACTTCATCATCCCGGCTTCTTTTTCTTCTATTAGTCTTAGTTCATTTTTTGCCTTGTCCAGCTCTTGGTTGGAGAGATTGATAAAATTATTAAGACTACTTAATTCAAATGCTTTTTTTTGAATAGTTACATCAAGTATTTCTTTTAATTGATTTTCTAAATTTTCATTTTGACGGTATGCTTGAGTAAGCTTTGGATGCTTATCTGTATAAATTAATCTTAAAGATTGAATATTGCTTTCATTTGCTGATAAATTATTTTTAATATTAGAAATCTCTTCTCTATTATTCAAATCTTTTATTGCAAGAAGTGCATCTACATCTCCATCGGCAACTTTTATAGCCAACAAGTCATTCTGTTGCAGTTGATAATTTTCTTTTGCCTCCAAAATTCTATTCGAAATAGATTGTATTTCCTTAATTTTTAATTCTTTAACATTTCCAGTATCAATCAAATCATTTTCTCTTTTATATAAAGCAAGCTTACTATCTGCCTCATCCATTTGTGCAGTTAGATCTTTTAATCTTTCAGTAATTTTAGTATTTGCATAATTTGTAATTTGAATTTTGCTATCAATTTCGTATCTTTGATAAGAGTCGATAATATTTTTTAAAGCTAGCTGTGAAATTTTTGGATCATCTGAAATAAAAGATAACTTTAAAACATCGCTTCTTGGTAAATTGGTAACTGTAAAATTTTCTTTTAAAATATTTTTTAAATATTCCTTATTAACTTCTACTTTTTTTGATAAAATTCTATTAAGAAAACTTTTTTTTACTGATGAGTATAAATTTTTAAATTCTAACTCATTCTTGTTATCTTCTAAAATATAATCAATCACTTCATCACTTTTTAAAATAGCAATTTGATTGTTTACACGATTTTGAATACTTTCTAATGAGTATACTTCTTCAATATTTACAATTTTATTTTCATCTGGTGCAATAACTAAAGTTGCATTGCTTCGATATTTTTTTGTTAAATTTAAAGAAACAAAAAATACTATAAGCGAAAAAAGCAAAGACAATAAAATTAAGTGTTTTGAATTTTTTTTTGCAATTAAATAAAAATATTTCAAATCTCCTACATCAAAAACATTTAAAATATTTTGAAAAGTTTTCATGAAAATCATAATAATTATTTCTTTCAAAAAAAAAAATATTAAATTTAATTAAAAAATATAAGAAAAATTACTGGTAATTCAGAATAATTTAAGAAATTGAAACTAAATTTTAATTCTGTAAATATTAATTTATGTCATTTTATAAAAAAATATTATTTATTTTTACTTTATTTTTTCTTTTGCAATCCTGCACAACACTTCCAGGGATAAATCAAGATATAAAAGAAAGAAAAAAAATAGTCTCTATAGAATCTGATTACTCAATTAACGACGTGGGCATAGAGATAGTTGAAATTAATTCATTAACAGAAAATGATTTCAAAACTTTAAATAATAAAAAGATTGAAGAACTAGACTTTAAAGTAAAAAAATTTAATGATATTTATGATTATAGGTATGAATATATTCTTGGACCTGCTGATATAATTTCTATTGATTTAACAGACACTGATGACTTAGACAATTCTTATGAAATAGATCCTGATGGTTTCATAGATTTACCTTTCGTTGGTAAAGCAAAAATTGGTGGTCTCGTTCTTGATGATGCTCAAAACATTTTAAAACAAATTTTAAGTGAATTTTATATTAATCCAGATCTTCAAATTAGTATTGATGAGTATAACAGCAGTAAAGTTTATATTGTTGGTGCAGTAAGAAACCAAATTACAATTAATCTAGATCAAAAACCTATAAAGCTTATTGAAGCTGCAATTCAAGCAAATTTCAATCCTAATGCTGCTGATAAAGTTTTAGGCACAAAAGGTTTTATAAGAAGGGACAATAAGCTTTATAAAATAAATTTGAACAATGCTTTCACTAGTACAGATAAAGAAGAAAATTTTTTCTTAAAAAAAGATGATGTGATATTTATTGATAGGAATTCTGAATCAATACATGTGTTTGGGGAAGTTACAAAACCTGGTGAATATTATCCAAATAAAAACTACTCTTTAACAGAACTAATTTCAACTTCAGGTTTAAATCAATTAACTGCCGATGCAAAAAAAGTTTATGTAATTAGAGAAGATATCGATAACTTTTTAAAAGTAACAGTTTATCAATTAAACATTCAAAATCCTATTAACTTTATAGCTGGAAGAAAATTTTTACTTCAACCTAAAGATATAGTTTTTATTCCACCAACAGATATAGTGAGATGGAACAGGGTTATAAGTTTACTATTACCACAGACAGATTTATTTAGTTCTTATAATCCCATAATACAAAGTGGTGTTAAAGATGGTTCAAATTTAACCGAGTAATCTTTTTGAATTTATAGAAAGCAATAAAATGATAATAATTTGTATTATTGGAATATGAAGTGAGAAATCAAAACCTAAATTCAAAATAATAAATATAATTAGATAAAAATTTTTAATAATTTTAAATTTTATTTTTTTAAAAATTTTAAAAATTGGAATTAATAATAAAAAGGTACCAACAAATCCAAATTCACCAATAAATTCACCCAGATCAAAATGAGCGTGATTAGCATAATAAGAATCTAATTGATTAAAAAAAATTTTGAGTATTATTTCAAAGTTACCAGCTCCATATCCAAAAAACAAAAAATTATTTAACTGAAAAATAGAAAATTTTGCAAGATCACCCCTTGCTAAAGTTAAATTTTGGTTATTTTCATTAAAATAAACTATTAATTCAGATTCTAAAAATGCAAATCTATCAATTAATTGATTGCCTCCAAAATAAAAACCTAAAATAAAAATATCAAACAAAACTATTGCTAATAATGTATAGAAAACAAATTTGTTTTTATCATTTTTATTTAGGAAAAATTTAATAAAATAAAATAAAATTAATATTAGGAATAAAAAATTCCCAAATCTTGAAAAAGAAGTTATTATACCAATTGTTATAAATAATAAAAATACTCTTAAATAAATTTTTTGAAAAAAAAAATCTTTTCTTTTTGAATTAAAATCAATAAACTTTAAATATTCTATACCAGCTAAAAAACCTAAATTTAAAAAACAAGCCAAAACAGTTCTATTAATAAAAAAACCAGTAGATGAATTTTGATAATTATTATTACTGATAAATAAAACATCAGGATTCCCAATTAAATAAAAATAAACTGCAACGACAGATGCTACAAAACTTATGAAACTCAAAAAAAAATAAAAATTTATTATGTGTCTTTTTCTATAAAAAATACTTTTGAAAAGTATTAAATACAAAATTAGTGAACAATAATTTAAAATATTAAAAAAAGTTTTACCAGAATCAAAACTAATTGGACTAAAACTATTTTCAAAATTTAAGTTTATAAGTAGATTATGTTTAGTTGGTGAAAAAAATTTCAAAAAATCTATTGGCAAAGGTATAATTTGAAAAAATAAATATAATAAAAAAATAAAATAAAAAATTATTATTTGCTTATGATCTATATAAAATTTTTTAATATGAGCTTTACAATTAATATCTTTAAGACAATATAAAAAGAAAACAAAAACTAATACAAAGTTAAGTTGAAAAAATAAATCATAATTACCTCCATTAAATATTAACAATAAAATTATTAAGAAATAAAAAAATGATTGATGTATTGTGCTTTTTCTTAAACTCATCAATTTCAATTTGGTGAAACATTTTTATCAAATATTCTTTTTACATTTTCTGCAATCAATGGATCTTCATTAGCAGTTAAATTTTCATTAATTTCAGCATTGGCTGAAATTGTTGTCACTAAACTTTCAACTAAGTCACTATTTTCTTTTATTGTCTCTTCAGTAACTTTTGCAACTAATGAATTTTTATTTACAACTTTTTTTGATGCTTCAACTAAAATTTTTTCTGTAATTTTATTATTATTACTTTTAGAAATCACCTTAGAGATTAATTTAACTTCAGCATCTGTTCCTTTTGAATCTTTAACCGACTTTTCAATTAAACTATCTACAATTTTTGCATCTTTTTTAATTACTTCCTCTAATTTCTTATTATCTTTCTCAGACACTGAAGATATCACTTTTAAAGCTAAGCCAGATTTATCATCAGAATTAGATATTTTTTCCATTACTTTTGCTGCAGTATCAACGTCACTTTTAACTATTACCTCTGAAATAACATCTCCAAAATCAATATTTTGATTAGTAGTATCATTTGAGGCTGTAACTATAGCTTGCTCTATTACCTTTTCTTTTACTGTATTATCAATTGTTTCAATTTTTTCAGGTGCTGTTTCAACTATTGCCTTTAATACTTTTGCAGATAAATCAGAGGTTTGTCCTGATGAATTATTTGTCACCTCTGAAATCATCTTATCAGTTACTTCAGCACTAGCTTTTGCGACAACTTTTGCAATAAGATTTGCACTTTCTCCATCTGTGGATCCTTTTTGTACTGCATCAACAACTAACTTTTCCATTTGCTCTTTATTATTTCGATTAACAATCTCTAAGGCTTCTGGGTTTTTTTCTGCAAGATCAGCCATCACCTTTAGTGATAAAGCTGAATTTTGTTCTGTGTTTTTTGTGGTGATATTTATAATAACACTTTCTACAGTTTTTGGATCTGACTTAGCTATGACTTTACTTAATACTGACGCACTTTTTTTAGAGCCACTTTGGACAATTTTTTCAAAAACTTTTTCTTTTATTTGATTTGATGCCTCATTATCCGATCCTGTAATAAAAGTATTATCTTTGTCTGATAAATCT
>Ga0255773_10003221_pt1 | contig 14669 bp, 10 predicted proteins | sample 011ome_17_FD_179971 | JGI IMG/M metagenome (GOLD analysis project Ga0255773, IMG submission 179971) | Coastal salt marsh microbial communities from the Groves Creek Marsh, Skidaway Island, Georgia - 011502XT metaG (version 2) | ecosystem: Environmental > Aquatic > Marine > Intertidal zone >...
CCATTGGCTCCGTCAAATAAGACTATCAGAAACTCTATTGGAAACTAAAGCTGTTCGAGGATCGCTTCAGCGGTGCTGATACCCATTTCACCAGGAGGCTCAATAGCCAGATGAGTAACTGTGCCATCATCGACAATCATGGCCAGGCGCTTGCAACGGGTACCCAGTCCAAAACCACTACCGTCAAGCTCTGTGCCCATGGCTGTAGTTAATTCTGCATTGCCATCTGCCAGCATGGTGATTTTTTCGGCATTCTGCGCCTCGCCCCAGGCACCCATAACAAAGGCATCATTTACAGACAGGCAAATAATGCAGTCGGCTTTTTCTAAAATGGCATCAGCATTCACTACATAACCAGGAAGGTGAGTCATGGAACATCCTGGTGTGAAGGCACCGGGGACGGCAAACATCACGACTTTTTTTCCGCCAAATAAATCATCAGTGGTAACGTCTTTTGGCCCATCGGCACTCATCACTTTCAAGGTGACCGAAGGGATTTTATCTCCAGTTTGAATTGTCATAACTATCTCCAGTTGCTTATAAATTCAGGGCACCTATGATCCGCAAAAGCCTCCCCTAACACAATAGCCATCACTAAAAATTTGGTCGCTGGTGTGTGCTCCTTTAAACTATGCATTATTCAACGCTTATAACCTTAGCTTAATTGAGGAATTATGAAGACTCGCGCCCGCAATACATTACTCTCGATACTCTCCATTTTCGCCATACTCGCTGCTTCAACGTTCAACACAGCGCCTGTGAATGCACAGGACGATGCCTTTGAACCCTATGAGTGGGATCTGACTGAGCTCTATCCCGGTCTCGAAGCCTGGGAAGCTGAACGCCAGCGCATCCTGCAGCAGATCGATAATATCGAAGCCTTCCGCGGCACACTGGGGAACGATGCGGATTCTCTTTATGCCGCCCTGCGTTTTGTCTCCGATATTTACCGGGAAGTTTTACGGGTGTATTCCTATGCCAGCATGGAACAGGATGAAGATCTTCGAGTCACCAACGCCCAGGAACGCAACCAGCTGGGAGAAGGGCTGTTTGCCAGCTTTAATCAGGCTACCGCCTGGATGGATCCTGAGCTCATTGCCGTGGGCGAAGAGCGCATCAGTAGTTTTCTGGAAGAAAACGAGGAGCTGGCCCCGTTTGTTTTTAGCCTGGAAGATACCATCCGTCAGGGGGAACATACCCTCAGTGATGAAACCGAACAGGCCCTGTCCTATTTTTCCCAGTCTTTTGATGCCCCGTCCAATATCTATTCCCTGATTGCCAACTCGGACATTCCCTTTCCAACCATTACCCTGTCTAGCGGGGACGAAGCAATGATCAATGCCCAGGGTTACAGTTTCTGGCGTGGCACTGAAAACCGGGATGATCGCAAACTGGCGTTTGATGCCTACTGGGGTAAATGGGCTGAATACAATTCCAGTGTCGGCATGGTGCTCAACTCCCATGTACAAATGCAGGTGGCACTGGCAAAGGCGCGAAAGTTTGACAGTGTTTTGCAGCGCGAGTTATTTAACGACAATCTTCCGGAAACCGTTTACCACAGCCTGGTGGAAGAAGTGAACAAGGCACTACCTACCCTGCATCGCTACTTCAAATTACGCGGCAGAATGCTGGGTGTGGAACAAATGCATTACTACGATATCTACCCTCCCCTGGTGTCCATGGACAAGGTCTTTGATATCGAAACCACCAAGGAAATCACTCTGGATGCCATGGCCATTCTTGGCCAGGACTGGGTAGCTATGCAGCGCGACGCAATTGCCGAACGCTGGATGCATGTCTATCCCGGACAGGGAAAGCGCAGCGGCGCCTATATGAATGGCTCGGCCTATGATGTCCATCCCTACCTGCTGCTGAATCACAATGATGACTACGATTCACTTTCCACCTTTGCCCATGAGTGGGGTCATGCCATGCATACCCTGTATGCGAAACAGGCACAGCACTTTGAAACTGCAGACTATTCCACCTTTATTGCGGAAATTCCTTCCACCTCTCTGGAGCTGATTCTGGAACAGTACATGGTGGAAAATGCAGAATCGCTGGATGAGAAGCTGTTCTATCTGGGGCAGGGTCTGGAAAGCCTGCGCGGAACGTTTTTCCGCCAGACCATGTTCGCCGAATTCGAACTGGCGCTGTATGAAGCTGTAGAACGGGGTGAAGCCTTAAGTGGTGCCCGTATCACTGAAATATATGGTGATATTGTGCGCCGCTATCATGGCCATGATGAAGGGGTCGTCATTATTGATGATCTATACACCAATGAGTGGATGTTTGTGCCCCACTTCTACTACAACATGTATGTATTCCAATATGCGACCTCACTCACTGCCGGTACAGCGCTGTATGCAAAGATCGTCGAAGAGGGTCAGTCCGGTGTCGACAACTATAAAAACCTGTTGCGCGCCGGTGGCTCGGATTATCCCTATGAATTACTGAAGGCAGCCGGTGTAGATATGGCCACACCGGAACCCTACCGCGCCGTGGTAGATCGCATGAATGCCATCATGGATGAAATGGAAACCCTGCTGGATGAAAAAAATCTGTAAAAACATGGCCAGAGTCACATGAACCGCACCTTCAAATCAAAAGTGGGTGGCTGGTATTACGGCACGCTGATCTTCCTGGTGGCTACCTTCAGCTATGCCTACTATGAGGAGGGGATGACGCCAAACTCGCCGGAATTTTCGGTGTTCATTTTGTCAGGCGTGCTCAGTGTTGGTGTCATGCTGTGGTTGTTGAAAACAACGGATTACTCTGTCAGTCATGACACTTTGCTGATCCGCTGCGGTCCAATCAAGTGGCATATAAAGCGTTCGGAGATACAGGAAATCAAACCCGGTTATTCATTGCTATCCAGTCCGGCCCTGTCCATGGACAGACTGGTTCTTCACTTTGGTGAAGGCAGAAAAATCATGGTTTCACCGAAAGACAAAAAGGGTTTCATCAGCGCCCTTGGCTTTACCCCACCACGCTGAAACTTACCGCCTCACTAAAGGACAGTAATATTGCGCTGCTAGCCCCGCCCTATATAGGGCATTGTAGTGGCCATCACAGTCATAAACTGAACGTTGGCCTCAAGCGGCAGGCTGTCCATATAGACAATCGCATCGCCCACATGCTTCACATCCATCATGGCTTCGTTTTTCAACGAGCCATCGGCCTGAGGCGCGCCCTTCGATACGGCCTTACCCATCGCAGTTTGTGCATTACCAATATCAATTTGTCCACAGGCAATATTGTATTGACGCCCTTCCAGTGAGGCCGACTTGGTCATACCGGTAACTGCATGCTTGCTCGCCGTATAGGCAATGGAATTTGGACGTGGACGATCTGCAGAAATGGAACCATTGTTAATAATTCTTCCGCCCATGGGCTGCTGCTGCTTCATCATTCTGAACGCCTCCTGCAGGCAATAGAAGGCACCATTCACATTTGTCGCTATCACCCTGGACCAGTCATCCGTGGACAAATCCTCAATAGGCGCGCCAATGCCTATCCCTGCATTATTGAATAACAGGTCAAGGCGCCCATAATCCTTTGCGATAGTGTCAAACAGGGCAGCAACCGATTTGCTGTCAGTCACATCAGTGATGACACAGGACACCTTGTTAGCACCGGGTGTCAGCAGGGAAGCGGTTTCCTGCAGTGACTCGTTATTTCGACCAGCGAGAACCAGATGGTAATTTTTTTCTGCCAGGGCGATGGCAACCGTACGTCCTATGCCACTGCCGGCGCCGGTAATCAGCGCAGTTTTATGTTCCATAATAGTTTCTCACTTGAGCTTTAACAGGGTGAAATTAATGACCCTATTAAAACATAAGACAGCACTATTGCAGGACCAAAAAAAGCCCTCTAAAGAGAGGGCCAAAGCGCCAGAAGCTATGGCGCGCTCAAATGCTGTATTGCCTGTCAGTTGCTTTGTGCCAGTGGTGGAATGGCTGAAGAGGCTCGCCTGTCGATTATCACGGGAGTCGCCTGAAAGTGTTTCTGGCAGTGATAGATGGCTTCGTCAAGGGTCTGATGAATGGAAATAAGACGGCGGTTTTCATTAATCAGCCAGATCACGTCGTCAGACAGAATTTCTGCAATATAAGCCATGGCGCTTTCGCGCTGCATGCCTTTTAGTGTATCCACAGATTTATTCATAACTTTCTTATCCAATACCCGTTCCAAATTGCGCCTTGGCTCTCCTTCTTTGTCGCCTTCTCTGTTATCCTATGCGCCTTTTTAAAGCGCTGACATGGTTACGTAAAACCCATAACAGTAGACCAGAATCGCGGCTTTGTTATTGCCGGTGTAAACCCGCAAAAAGGTCACTAGTTAAGCTGGCATTAAGTCAATAAATCAGGAACAACGAAAAGCCCAATGAGCATCATATTTTCAGATGAGTACAATCCTTCAGCGGTGGAAACCCAGGCCCAGAGCTACTGGAATAGCCATGACAGCTTTCGCGTAGAAATCGATCACAGCAAGGAAAAATTCTATTGCCTGGCCATGTTCCCCTACCCCAGTGGCAGACTGCACATGGGCCATGTGCGTAACTACACCATCGGTGATGTAGTCAGCCGCTTTCAGCGCATGCGCGGCAAAAACGTGCTGCAACCCATGGGCTGGGATGCCTTTGGCCTGCCCGCCGAAAATGCCGCCATGAAAAACAAGGTGCCACCAGCGCAGTGGACCTATGCCAATATCGATGACATGCGCGGTCAACTGCAGCAACTGGGTTATGCCTATGACTGGCAGCGGGAAGTGGCGACCTGCCATGTGGATTACTACCGCTGGGAACAATGGTTTTTTGTTCAGTTATACAAAAAAGGCCTGGTGTATAAAAAAGAATCGGAAGTGAACTGGGACCCTGTCGACCAGACAGTGTTGGCCAATGAACAGGTAATAGATGGCAAGGGCTGGCGTTCCGGCGCCCCGGTTGAACGCCGCAAGATTCCGCAATGGTTTATCAAGATTACCGACTATGCCCAGGAACTGCTGGACGACCTGGGCAAGCTCGACGGCTGGCCGGAACGGGTGCGGGTAATGCAGCAAAACTGGATTGGTCGCAGTGAAGGTCTGGAGTTCGAATTCCAGGTCACCGGAGAATCCGAGCCACTTCAGGTCTATACCACCCGCCCCGATACCATCATGGGCGTAACCTACTGTGCCGTGGCCCCGGAACATCCACTGGCACTGAAAGCCGCAGAAAATGATGCTGCGCTGGCAGACAAAATCGCGGCGCTGGAAGTTGGCGGTGTCTCTGAAGCGGATATGGCCACCATCGAAAAAGCCGGCGTTGATACCGGTTATAAAGCAGTGCATCCAATGACAGGCGAAGAAGTGCCGATCTGGGCCGGTAATTTTGTTCTCATGAGCTATGGTTCCGGAGCCGTTATGTCCGTTCCCGGTCATGACCAGCGCGATTATGAATTTGCCAAAAAATACGGCCTGGCCATCAAGCAGGTGATCAGGCCTGCGGAAGACAGCGCGCCATTTGATCTGGAAAAAGAAGCCTTTACCAAAAAAGGCATCTGTATCAATTCCGGCGACATGGATGGTATGACCTTCAAGGATGCCTTTGCCCACATGGTGCGCTTTTTCGAAGCCAAAGGCACCGGCCGCAAGACCATCAACTTCCGCCTGCGTGACTGGGGTGTAAGTCGTCAGCGTTACTGGGGCACGCCTATTCCGATGATCAACTGTGAAGCCTGTGGCGCCGTGCCTGTGCCAGAAGAGGACCTGCCCGTTGTGCTGCCTACCGACGTGGATTTCGACGGCACCGGTTCTCCCATCAAGAAAATGCCCGAATTTTATGAAACCAGCTGTCCCCGGTGTGGTGGCAAGGCGGAACGCGAGACCGACACCTTCGATACCTTTATGGAAAGCTCATGGTATTACGCACGCTTCGCCTCGCCACGGGAAGACGGCGCCATGCTCAACAAGGAAGCGATGGATTACTGGCTTGATGTGGACCAGTATATTGGCGGCATTGAACATGCCATTCTGCATCTGTTGTATGCCCGCTTTTTCCACAAGCTGCTGCGTGATGAAGGCCTGGTCTCAACGGATGAACCCTTCACCCGCCTGCTGACCCAGGGCATGGTATTAAAAGATGGCGCCAAGATGTCCAAATCCCTGGGCAACACCGTTGACCCGGAAAGTATGATTGAACAGTACGGCGCTGACACCGTGCGCATGTACATGATGTTTACCTCGCCGCCTGATCAAAGCCTGGAATGGTCTGATTCCGGTGTCGAAGGCGCCTATCGCTTTCTGAAACGTCTGTGGAACTTGCTGGGTAACTATCAGGAAGCCGATATCAGTATCAATGCAGAACAACTCAACGATGCCCAAAAAGCCATGCGTTTGAAAACCCATGGCACCATCAAAAAAGTGACTGATGATTATGACCGTCGACAGATTTTCAATACGGCCATTGCGGCAATAATGGAGTTGTACAACGAGCTCAGCAGTTTTGCCAACGCCAATGATATCCATGATGGCGCGCAGAACCAGGCCGTCTTCCAGGAAGCGGCGGAAGCAATCGTGTTGCTGCTGGCCCCTATCGTGCCGCACATGAGTCATGTGTTGTGGAATCACCTGGGCAAGAGCGATGCGATTATAGATGCCAGCTGGCCAAGCCATGATGACAGCGCCCTGGTCCAGGACAGCATTCAGATCGTCGTGCAGGTAAACGGGAAACTCCGTGCCAAGCTGGAGGTGGATGCGGATATCAGTAAACAGGATATGGAGGCCGCCGCCCTGGATGATGCCAACGTGAAAAAATTCACTGACGGGCTCACCGTACGTAAAGTAATTGTGATACAAGGGAAACTGGTTAATGTGGTCGCAAACTAGGTTTGCTCGAGTTGTAAGTCTCAAGAAGAAAAGACGGATCGGATCGAAGCCCTCTTGTGACTTGTAACTTGAGACTTGCAACTGAGCGCCAACAACCAGCTATAATCTTACCCATGCATATAAAAGCCAAAAAACTTGTTGTCCTATTGACGCTGCTGGCGCTCGCCAGCTGCGGCTTTACCCTGCGAGGCAGTGCCAACATTCCACCCCAGCTTCAGAACCTGGTACTGATCAGCAGTGATGCAAATAGCGATATCATGCAGGAACTGCGCCGCGCCTTGCAGGCCAACAAGGTCAACATACTGGACATGGCCAGCGCAGACAGTTATCAGCTGTTGATTGGTGAGGCAGAAATCCAGGAACGTATCCTGTCCGTTAACTCCAATGCCCGCGCCGGTGAATTTGAACTCTCCATCAGCGTGCCCTACCAGCTGCGCTCAAACACTACAGTTTTTCTGGAACCGGAAGTCCTTACGCTGGAAAAAGTCTATCTGGCTGACCCCAATAGTGCTGTGGCCAAAGCCGAAGAACGGGAATTGATGGAAACTGAAATTCGTCGTGAGCTGGTCAGTCTCATCCTGCGCAGACTACAGAATGCGGAACTCTAAAGTCGGTTTCTGTAACAGCCTTAACATCCATGCAATGAAAATCCATTTCCACCGTGCTGCGATGACATTACTTATACTCGCAATTTTGACCGGTTGCACCGCCGTTACCGTAGCAGGCGCCACCGTCGGTGCCGCCGTGGCGGTTACCGGTGTTGCCGTTAAAACTACCGGCGCTGCCGTAGGTGCTGTTATCCCTGATGGCGACCAGGAAAATGATAAACAGAACACCCATGACTAGGCTTGCAGCCATAGGCCAGCAGCAACATGCCTGAAGGGAATTTTATACATAGCCTGATCATGAAAATTATCAACTTCGCCTCCATTCCTCCCGCTTAACAAAACTTTTTCAACCGCTTGCTAAAACATGGCAAGGGTTTTGTATAAAAACTATCATCAGATACATTATTTTTAAAACCCGCTAAATATAAGGCCTGTTTATATTTACCATTTTTTGCTCGCACACTTGTTGTGCGTAAATAAGAATTATCTGCCCGATTCCGGGTCATAGCATAAACAAGGGTTCTGGCAATGGGAGCTATAGCATGAGACGTTCTACTCGCATGGGGCGATTATTTATAATCTGCTCAGTGTTTTTAACATCGAACCTGTTTGTAAACTCGACCTTATCGGCAGCCGAACTTGATCCCACTGAGCAGGCAATGGTGGCATTTATCGATGAATCCAATGCCGAAGCCATGGCCCTGCTGATCGAACTAATCAATATCAATAGTGGCAGCATGAACTTTGCCGGAGTCAGGGAGGTTGCCGATATCCTGATACCCGAGTTTGATGCTTTGGGCTTTAATGCCTATTGGCAGGACGGCACTGAGTGGGACCGCGCCGGCCATCTGATTGCAGAACATCGGGGCAGCGGAAATGGCCCCAAACTGTTGCTGATCGGTCATCTGGATACCGTGTTTGAGGCAGATAGTCCCTTCCAGGTGTATGAAGACCTCGGTGGCGGTATCGCCAGAGGACCCGGCATCTCGGATATGAAAGGCGGCGACATCATCATGCTGCAGGCTTTGCGTGCCCTGGAAAGTGTAGGCGAGCTGGCGAGCATGGATGTAACAGTCATCATGACCGGTGATGAAGAGCTCAGCGGCAGACCGCTGAGCCTGTCCAAGGGTGATCTGATTGAAGCCGCCAAATACGCTGATATCGCCCTGGGTTTTGAAAATGGCGATGGCAACTGGGAAACCGCCAATATTTCCCGCCGCTCTTCCAGTGGCTGGACTCTGGAGGTTACCGGCAAACCTGCCCATTCTTCCCAGGTCTTCCGGGAAGACATTGGCTCCGGTGCTATTTATGAAGCGGCGCGCATCCTGATGTCTTTTTATACCGAATTGCGCAAGGAAGAACTGCTGACCTTTAATCCCGGACGCATCATGGGGGGCACCACGGTAAACCATGACGCGGCAAGCAACAGCGGCACTACCTTTGGTAAAAACAATGTCGTTGCGGAAAGCGCAATCGTGACCGGTGATATCCGTGCCATTTCACCCGAGCAACTGCAGCGCGTGCAACAAACCATGCAGGCCTTGATTTCTGAAAACCTTCCCCATACCAGTGCCACTATCAATTTTGGTGATGGCTATCCGCCAATGGCCCCAACCGATGGCAATCGTCAGCTGCTCTCCCTTTACAGTCAGGCTTCGCAGGATCTGGGACTCGGCGTTGTGCGTGCTGTGAATCCGCTGATGGCGGGCGCTGCGGATGTGTCATTTAGCGCAGAACATGTGGATATGGCCATCGATGGTCTGGGCATGTCAGGTTCCGCGGGGCATACTGTTGAGGAAACGGGAATTTTGATTGCCCTGCCACAACAGGCCAAACGGGCAGCACTGCTGATGTATCGCTTGCAGCAAAACCAGTAACCAGACTTACCAACAATACCTGCCAACCCTCAAAGGCCAGGCAAAAAAAACGGGTGATGCTGACGCACCACCCGTTTTATTCCCTAAAACAAAAAGGAGATTGTTTTAGAACTGCATGTTCAGGCTCAGGTTATAACGACGCCCAAATACGTCGTATTGATTACTGACCCCTTGTGAACCAGTACTACTGGGAATAATAGGTGGTGCAGTATCAAACAGATTCAGCACATTGAAGCCGAGATTCCAGGTACCTCCGGCTAACTCACTGGAATAGCGTACCGTGCCATTCCACCAGGTCGAGGAATTTACCCAGTTACGGTCAACATCGACACCTTCAACCCAGTTTCGATTGATTTTATCACCGGAGATATGACGTCCCTGCAACTGAAACGACCATGGCCCCAGACTATAGGTACCAGTGATGTTGGCCGTTAATTCTGGCAGGGTATACTGATCCATTAGGTTGCTTGCATTCCCTGAAGCACTGATGTCTTCCCGGGTCAATAGCTTGCCACCAAGTACCCGGATGCTCAGGGATTCAAACTCGTTGTCGAAGAAGTTTGGCTCCATGCGATACCCGACCTCAAAGTCTATGCCTTCAACGATGGCCTGATCCTGATTGAAAAAACGGCGAAATACCCGAGTGATACCGCCTGTGCCAGGGTCGCGCTCGATATTGGCGCACTGCTCTACAACACCGGCAAAACAACGGTCAACCACATCCTGCTGACCGATCTGGGAAATGGCATCAGCAATGTCTACTTCGTACCAGTCTCCGGAAAAGGACAAGCCCTGCGCCCACTCCCATTGGGGTTCAAAAACCACCCCGAAAACTGTGGTATCGGCCTGCTCAGGCGCCAGGTTGGGGTTGCCGGATGCTACTACCGTGATGGCAACATCATCTATACCCAGTTCCGGGTCATCGACACCGCCACCGCCACCTTGAGCATCAAAACGCTCTGAAAACGAGGCCTCACGAACATCCTGTGACTGTGTAGCTCGAAACCGAAGACCTTCCATTATTTGAAACTCGAGACCAACTTTCCAGGCTTCCACAGCGCCACTGAGGTTGTATTCTGAACGCCTGAATGCCAGCGAGCCACCCACGCGTTGATCGCCGGAACCGGATTCCCAAAGTGGTGCCTGTATTTCACCAAACCATTCCCAGACATCATATTGACCACTGATCTTGGGAACCGTGGAGAATTTGTGCAGATTGGGACTGCCCCCGGTATAGCCTCGGGCAATTCCGCGTATACCCAACTCCGGGACGTTTAAAGGAGGTCCCAGCGCATCCACAGACTCGGGTAGCGCTTCATCTGAAAAACTGGAATCACGCCAGGTCAGACCTGCAGCCATAGACACAGGGCCATAACCCCAGCCCTCATAAATCTCGCCAGTAGCGACGAGTTCCGCAAAATCCTGTTCCACAATCCCTATGGATTTTTTAACCGTGCCTACGTAGTCAAGGGCATCCGCACTGATATTGCCATGGCCCATGACATTGTAGGGAATACAGCCTTCAATGGTGCCATCCAGTCCCACCGGAGAACCCAGTGGCTGGGGATTGGGATCGGAGGCGGTTCTGGAGTTGGTCAGGCCGCTGGCCAGGCCGGCTGCGCGCAGCTGCTCTTCGGTAGGAGAATACTGTGGCAGATTGACACGGCAGACTATATTTCCGGTCGTCGGATCCACCACCGCATCCATGCCAAGAAACATACGATCCACCCGATTCATATCATAGGTATGGGTCAGGCGCTCGGTTTGACCGGTGGAATAACTCCCTGAAAGCTGCCAGGAATTTTCGAAATCATAGGTAAAGCCGGCGGTGTAGGTTTGCGTGGTAAAAACATTGGCATTGCGTGAGTCAATACCAATGTCATTGACGCCCTGAATGGCCCCGTCACGACTCAGGGTCAGTTCCTCCACACCGTTATCCAGCATGACCTGACGCACATAATCGGGCAGGTAGGCATTGTCCACGGCAATCTTGGGTGCCCAGATAGAGCGAAAGGTAATTCCCGTGGTGGTTGCCCGTTCATTAACTGAGCCGTTTTCCGAGCGTCCCGCCACAACCTGGGCATAGCCAGTCAGACGGTCCGAGAACTCATATTGTGCAGCGAGAAACAAAGAGCGACCGGCCACTTCATTACCCTGTCCTGGCCCTTCATAGGCTTTATAGGCCAGCTCAGCCTCTGGCCCCCCTGAAGTGGTATTAATACGATTTTGACGGGTATTCTCCCCCCCTCTGAAGGGTTGAACAGCCGTGCCTTCCCGATTAAACACCATGCCATCCAGCTCGGTTCTTGTTCCCGAGATAACACCGTAAACATGACGATCCGTGGGGGCTACATTGGGCCTGGTGAGACGTCTCGGCCCATTTGGATCCGGATTTCCTACATAGCCCCAACGTTGATACCAGTCGGAATCCAGCTCATTCGGATCGCGAATAATCTGATCAATCTGGCGTCCCTCAAGGGAACCAATAACATTAAGGCGTTCACCAATCTGGAAGCCACCGGCAATACTGGCATTATATCGGAAGCCATCACCGAACTCCGAAATACCGGTGCCAGTCTGGATTTTCAGCCCCTGAAACTCACGGTCTATTATGAAGTTTGTCACCCCCCCCAGAGCGTCAGCCCCATAAGCCGCAGAGGCGCCACCGGTTACCACATCAACCGTCTTCACCAGAGCCGTGGGAAAGGTATCTACATTGACCGGGCCTCGTTTATCCCCTGGTGCCATGCGGGCACCATCAAGTAATACCAAAGTACGGTTGGTGCCCAGGCTACGCATGTTAAGAAAACTACCAACGGTAAAAGCAAGCGATCCGCCATTACGTTGTGGAGTAATCGTGCCAAAAAACTGTGGTAAAGCATCCAGTTGTTCTGCGACGGTACCGCCGGGATCAAAACTATTAAGTTCATCGGGTGTTACCACCGTCACCGGCGTGGGCGTTGCCATACCATCGGTTTGTCTGATACGAGACCCGGTGACAGCAATTTCTTCAATTTCGTCTTGAGCGAGTGTAGATGGGCTCTGCGTGAGGGCTGTGGTAATGGCGGCCAGACACAGGGCAAGTGATTTCTTGCGTGGATGAAATAAAACAGGTTTTTTCATTATTAATATCCCCTTAATTATTTTTTTTTATCTAATTTTTTGATGATCTTAACGCTGCCTGGAACCTCCTTAAAGTCTTGTTACTACCTGAAATCCGGGAATAACAAATTAATGTTTTTGGCTTGAGCTTTTGAATTGAAAGGCGAAAAGTCTGGCCTTCTACCAGCCCTCTGGCTACCTCGCACCCAATGTCAGTCTTGTCTTACCATAGGTAAAAGCGCTATGGTCTGGCTTTAATGAGTTATTTATATTTATGAAAAGTTATTAATCTCAGTTTTTTTAAAAAAGAAAATAAAAAAAAGCTAGGAATTTCATAATGATAGCGGCGTCCGAAAATAATCATAAGCCGGTTGACAAGAATCTTGCAGACTATTCATTCTGCGGTTACTCCCTTGATGCTCGACACAGAAAATTAACAGGACCTGATGAAAAACCCATAGCGATTAGTTCTCGCGCCTTTGATACTTTGCTGGTACTGATAAGTCACCATGATCAGCTTGTATCCAAGTCACAATTAATGGAAGCGGTGTGGCCAGACACCGTTGTTGAGGAAAATAATCTCAACCAGGCCATTTTCAGCTTGAGAAAAGCACTGGCTGATCCCAAAGAAGAAAGTCGTTTTATTATTACACTGCCAGGGAAAGGCTATAGCTTCATTGCACCTGTCGAAGAGATTTTGACCAGTGATGAAACACAATCCCCTGATTCAGAGGCTACGGAAACGTCCCGGATAAACCTTTTATCCCGGATATCTGGCTGGCCAAGGCAGCATCCCACCCTAATGTCGATAATGCTGATATTTGCCATAGCCTGTGCATATATCTTGTATGACCCGGACTCACCCTTTGCCGTCACTCCCGAGCTTTCGATGTCCTCCGGTACAAACAACATGACCAGTGTTGAAACGCTGGAGGTTATTCAAAACTCCATTGCAGTATTACCCCTGGAACACCTTGGTGAAGAATCCGATGACCACGTATTTGCTTTGGCTTTGCATGACGAAATTATCAATCAACTTTCCAAAATCAGTAGTTTGAATATCATTGCAAGGGATAGTGTGCTTTCCCTGGTGGAACGACAACTGAACCTGGATGAATTGGCAAAAATTCTCAAGGTGGAGTCTTTTATCAGCGGTAATATTATGCATGTCGGGGATGTAGCCAGAATAAGTTTACACCTGCATGATGCGAACAGCGGTGTAACACTTTGGTCCAATACCTATCAGGCGGACAACCAGGATTTGAAGGAAATAATTTCTCTTCAAAGTGATATTGCACAGAATGTCGTCTCGGCCTTGCAGACCGAAATATTACTGACCGAGCAGAAGTATATTGAGGAACTTCCAACCACATCATTTGAAGCCTATCAGTACAACCTGGCAGCCAAAAATGCGCATTATCAACAAGACTTCCTCACTGAATGGGAACTGTCACGCCAGGCAATCGCTCTGGATCCTGATTTTCAGGATGCCCATACTACCTTTTCATCTGTTAATACCCTGCTGGCGGCCACTCCTCTACCCGGCATGAGTAGTCTTGAACACTTTGAACTGGCATTACGCAGTGCAGAAAAACTTATTGAACTTGCTCCCGAGGACAGCCAGGGCTACGCCTTGAAGGCAAGCGCATTAAGCACAACGCAGAATTGGCCGGAAATTTCAAAAATGCTAGACAAGTTGAAAGCAATGGATGCAGCGCCCTCTGAATTAAAATTTATTGCGCTTATTATGATGAACATAGGTGACTTTGAAAGCGCCATAGAGATCTATCAGACCAGCCTGGTAACAGAGCCGCTGAATCTCTATGCCAGGGGATTTTTGATGGCGGCTCTTGAGATAACCGGGCAGGAAGAACAGGCTCGCTTGCAGTATGAAGTCGGCGAGAAACTAAGCCCATTATGGTGGGGAGATGTGTTGAATATTTTTCTTGCGCTGGGGCGAAATGAACCTTTACAGGACATCGATGAACTGATGATCCCGACGCCTGAGATCAAGGTATTATTACATCACATTGATGATACAGAACGGGTAAAAAAAGCCTTACTGGACTATCAACTGGTGGAAAACAAGATCCCTGCCCAGGCAATCTATTATGCAGTTATAGCTGCTTATTACAAAGATCACCAACTTGCCATTTTATATTTGCGTGCGGCGCTTTATGATAACTGGAGTGCGTTATTCTGGGCCTGGCTACCA
>Ga0255773_10003227_pt1 | contig 14636 bp, 20 predicted proteins | sample 011ome_17_FD_179971 | JGI IMG/M metagenome (GOLD analysis project Ga0255773, IMG submission 179971) | Coastal salt marsh microbial communities from the Groves Creek Marsh, Skidaway Island, Georgia - 011502XT metaG (version 2) | ecosystem: Environmental > Aquatic > Marine > Intertidal zone >...
TGATCCTTGGAGCTTTGATCATGATGGCCCCATTGGTAATGGGTCTACTGTAGAAGTAATGCTATCAGTCTACGATACCAGTTACAAAAATCGTCCAGGTACACGACTGGATTCTGTACGAATCCTTGATCATGTGCCAGTGGACTCAGTAATCCAAGCTGATACTATCTCAGCGGATACTCTGCCAAAGGCAGACAATAAAGAAGCAGAAGCAGTTCTGTTCTAATACTCCTCTCTCAACTAAGCCCCCTTCGGGGGGCTACCTTTTAAGGATATAATATGAAAAACATTGACACTCTAGTTGAAGATCTTGAGTCAGTCATCTATGGACAAGGTGGTTGGACTACCTCTATTGCAAATGCAATGGGTAAGAATATTGCCGAAGTTGCGAGTAAGAGATTTAGTAAGCCACAAGAACCTCGTGGGTATCTTTCTTTGTCGTCCATTGGCACACCATGTAAGCGTAAGCTTTGGTATAAAGTAAATAAACCAGGAATTGGAGAGCCTCTTGATGCTAAGATGCTTCTTAAGTTTTTCTATGGAGATATGATAGAGGAGCTAATACTTTCTATGGTAGCGGCATCTGGTCATACTGTTGAAGGTATGCAAGACCGTTTAACTGTTCATGGTATTCGTGGACACAGGGATGCAGTCATTGATGGCATGACCATTGATGTAAAGTCTTGCAGCCCATTTGCATTTAAAAAATTTAAAGAAGGTGGACTGCGAGATAATGATCCTTTTGGTTATGTCAGTCAGCTATCTTCATATGTATATGCAGCACAGGATGATCCGTTAGTTACGGATAAAAACCGTGGTGCTTTTTTAGCTATTGATAAAGTTAATGGGGAGATTTGTCTTGATGTATATGACTTTTCTAATGAACTGTCTACCAAGCAGACAGAGATGGAGGCTGCAAAAGAATTGGTCGCAGGTGATATTCCTACTGAACGTGTATCACCCGTACCTGCCAGCAAGTCTAGTCCTAACACAAAACTAGATAAGTCTTGTCAGTTCTGTGAGTACAAGAAAGTTTGTTGGCCTAACCTACGTATGTTTGAATACTCTTACGGCATTGAATATTTAGTTCATGTAGAGAAACCACCAAAGGTTCCAGAGGTTACAAATGACAAGAGCCGCTAAAGCAAAAGGTCGTCTTGGACAAAACGAAATCAGAGATAAAATACTAGAAACATTTCCTGAGCTAGAACCTGATGACGTTAAATCCACTACTATGGGAGACAGTGGAGAAGATATACAACTGTCCCCTGCAGCTAGAAAAAAGATACCAATAACAATAGAAGTTAAAAGAAGAAAGTCTGCACTAAAAACTGTGTATGATTATATCGAACAAGCAAAGTCTCACGCCAAGGGAGAGCCTGTTGTTTTTTACAGATCAGATCGTAATCCTTGGGTAGTAATGATTGGACTTGATCATTATATGGAATTAATAAGAGCTTGGAGTAACAGTAATGATAGTTAAGGTTTGGGATGTTTTAGAAGGACCAATAGCTGTATCAGATCTAGATGATGAAGCTCCAGAAGGAGCTAACTATGTTATGGTTTGTAGAGCAGAAATTGATGGTGTTATGGCAGACGATAATTTTTGGTTCGAAGATTTTGATGATGCCTACGAGTGGGAATCACATTTTAAGAAAAGCATTGAGCCATTAGTTATTGACATGGACTCATACGATGCGTATAACTAGGGGTTCGTCATGAAGTTTGAAATTAATATTTTATTACACGTAGATCCAGAGGCAAACTTTTTAGAAACCTTTGGTGACAACACAGATGTGATAGCTGAGTTAGTAAGAAACTATTTGTACGACATAGATGACACAACAGTATTAGATTGCGAGGTAAAAAGCGATGAGTAACCCACACATAGAAGCCTTTGAGTTCTTTGACTCTGGTCAGATGAATGATTACCAAAGAGCAGCATCAAGCACTGCTATCTACAAACAAGAACACGCAGTAATTTACCCTGCGCTGGGCTTGGCAGCAGAGGCAGGTGAGGTTGCAAACAAAGTTAAAAAGATAATGCGTGACAAAAACTTTGATCGTGAAGCTATTGCAGATGAGTTGGGTGATTGCCTGTGGTATATAGCCGCATTGTGTCGTGATCTAAATACTGATATGGAAGATATAGCTAACAACAATATTAAGAAACTTAAAGACAGACAGCAGCGTGGTGTACTGTCGGGGTCTGGTGATAAACGATGACTCCAAGAGAAGCAGCAGAGCTGGAGGCAAAACGTACTTACGAACAGTTTATACTCTGGACTAAACGAACAGTCTATATAATTATATTTGGATTACTTGTCGTGGTAGTTGGTTGTAATAACGGAGTAGAAACAGGTAAGGGTGCAACGGGTAGTAAATATAATGGTGAAGTTTATGCACCTACAAATATAGGAGAGGATTAATGAATAATTATTTACCGACTGACTATCAGTCATTTATACACAAGTCACGGTATGCAAAATACTTTGACGACAAAGGTCGAGAGTCTTGGCCAGAAACAGTAGATCGTTACATGAAAAATGTAGCGATGCCTTTGCTTACAGATACAAATGAATTTAAAGATGCTATCTACGATGAGCTTGAGACAGCTATTCTTAGCTTGGAAATTATGCCAAGTATGAGAGCTATGATGACAGCTGGACCTGCACTGTCTCGTGATAATACAGCAGGGTACAACTGTTCTTACCTACCTGTAGATGATCCTAAATCTTTTGACGAAGCTATGTTTATTTTGCTCTGTGGTACTGGCGTAGGCTTTAGTGTTGAGCGTCAATACATTCAGAAGTTGCCAGAAGTTCCAGAGCTATTGTTTCCATCAGAAACTACAATCGTAGTTAAGGATAGCAAAGAAGGTTGGGCAAAAGCTTATCGTCAACTACTAGCTTTACTTTGGTCTGGCGAGATCCCTCAGTGGGACATCGGTCTTGTGCGTCCTGCTGGCTCACGACTAAAAACATTTGGTGGTCGAGCATCAGGCCCAGCGCCATTGGTTGAGTTGTTTAACTTTACAATTAATACATTTAAAAATGCACAGGGTCGTAGACTGTCGTCTATGGAGTGTCATGACCTGATGTGTTTTATTGGTCAGATTGTTGTTGTAGGTGGCGTAAGACGTAGTGCTATGATCAGCTTGTCTAACTTGTCTGATGATCGTATGCGTCATGCAAAGTCTGGCCAGTGGTGGGAAACTGCAGCTCATCGTGCACTAGCTAACAACTCTGTAGCCTATACAGAAAAGCCTGACGTTGAAACGTTTATGCGTGAGTGGTTGGCTCTTGTGGAGTCTAAGTCAGGAGAACGAGGAGTATTTAACCGTGAAGCATCTAAGAAACAAGCTGCAAAATATAACAGACGTGATCCTAACCACGAGTTCGGAACTAACCCTTGCTCAGAAATTATTTTACGGCCATATCAGTTCTGTAATCTTACAGAGGTGGTTGTACGTGCAGCAGATTCTCTCGAAGATCTTAAACGTAAAGTCCGCCTTGCAACTATACTTGGAACAATACAATCAACCTATACAAAGTTTCCATACTTGCGAAAGGTGTGGCAACGAAATACCGAAGAAGAACGATTGCTCGGTGTGTCTCTCACAGGGATAATGGACAACCCATTAATGACATTAGAAAATAAAAAACTAGATGAAACACTTGATGAACTTCGTGCTGTGGCTGTTGATACAAACGCTGAGTGGTCTAATAAATTTGGTATTCCTGTGTCTACTAGTATTAGTTGTGTGAAACCTAGCGGCACTGTATCACAACTCGTTGACTCAGCCAGTGGAATCCATGCCCGTCACTCACCTTATTACATTAGAACCGTTAGAGGAGATAACAAAGACCCCCTAACACAGTTCATGAAGGATCAACGTATTCCTAATGAGCCATGTGTATTTAAGGGTGATACAACTACAGTGTTTAGCTTTCCACAAAAGTCACCAGACAATGCAGTAACTCGTAATGATATGACAGCAATCGAGCAGCTTCAGTTGTGGCTTACTTATCAGCGTCATTGGTGCGAGCATAAACCTAGTGTAACTATATCAGTGCGTGATGATGAGTGGTTGGCTGTAGGTGCATTTGTTTATGAACACTTTGATGAGATGTCTGGTGTATCATTCTTGCCACACTCTGATCACACTTATCAACAAGCACCTTATCAAGATTGTGGTAAGCATGACTACGAATATTTATTGTCATGTATGCCAGACAGTATTGACTGGTCTAAGTTGTCAGAGTATGAAAGTGAAGACAACACTGTTGCAATGCAGACAATGGCATGTACTGGAGATGCATGTGAAATAGTGGATATAACATAATGTGGGTAATGATAACTAGAGATCACTGCAGTTTTTGTGATGATGCAAAGGCACTCTTAAAGAGTGCTGGAGCATTCTGCACTGAATATAATATTGAATCACAAAGTAGTAAATGGGTATTGTCTTTGTTAAAAAAGTCTAGTATAAATACCGTACCCCAAATATTCAAACCCGATGGAACACATCTTGGTGGACTGTTGGAATTAAAGGAGTATCTTTCAGATGCAGACAGCTAAAACAAAATACACAAGTTCTTTTCAAGAAGGTACGGTAGCTGAACAAGAGTTTGCTGATTTACGAAAAGATAATTTTATACGGAGGGCTACTCGCACAGAGGATATTAATGAACACTGGGACGTATTGGATAAAGAGTTTGGAAAGGTAGACATCAAAGCAGGTAAACGAAAGTATCGTGGTGGTCCTATTGATTACTCAATACATTGGTGGGAGTTTAAGAATGTTGTGGGTAAGCCAGGATGGGGTTCACCTAACAAAGAAAAAAGATTTATTGCTTTTAGATTAGAAGATAAATTTATTCTTGTCGATCCTAACAAAGTAAATAATATACTAGAAAAAAAATGTACTGAACACTATAGGGGTATATGGGGTTTAAATACTAGGCCAGGACGACACGATCTTGCAGCAATGATACCAGTAGACTTTTTACTGGAGCATACTGAACATACGGTGGAGGTACAATGATTGCAGACGAATACCTAAAAAAACAAAAGTCTTTGTTTCCTGACCTTGATAACGTAAATAACCCTGCTCATTACGGGCAGGGTCAGATAGAGTGTATAAATTATATAAAAGATTTTTTAACTGATGAAGAATATACTGGTTATCTCAGGGGTAACATTGCTAAGTACTTACATCGTTGGAGATACAAAAATGGTTTAGAAGATCTAAAGAAAGCCCGATGGTATCTTGAGGCTTTGATACAACAGCAGTCAAGGAAGTAACATGGAAGTAAAGAAACCTAGAGGTAGGCCACCCAAAGTAAATAATTTATTGGAAGAAGCTCGTCAGTTTAAACAAAATAAAAAGCCGCCTGATAAACCAATGACAGCACGAATATACCTAGCAGGACAAGCTCTTGCAGGACTACTGGCTAATCAGCCAGGTTATGCTAGGTTCGAAGACATAAGAAGAGAAGCTTATGAATGGGCAGATAAGATGTTAGAAGAGGGGTCGTAAGACCCCTTTACTTTGACAGATACCTTGATGCACCCACATCTGATGGGGTCTGTAAAAGCTTAAGGCTATCTACAGTGTCCAGATAGTTTTGTATTAAAAAGAGTTGCCCACGATTTAGATCTCCAAGATCACTACCATCTTCAAAGTTTAGTTCTTCGATAGCATCGTTAAGATCATCTCTTGTATATTTTTGACTAAGTTGATATTGTAAATCTATAGTGTCTAGTGGCCCTGAGTATTGCATAGCCAAGAAACTTTTAGCTAATGACTTAGCCTTGGGCAACACATCTGTTTTCCAGTATCTGCGCTGGGCATCAGTAGACATTTTTCTAAAGCCTTTACTTGCCATCAGTGCACCAGCTTCAGCCTCAATAATATCAAACAAAATACCGTTATATTCATTAGCAGCTTTGGGTACAGTCTGTCTAATTTTTCTTGCGGCATTAAGACTAAACTGTTCGTATCCCATCATGTTCATTACACGTTGAGTGTCAGTAAGTCTAATAGTCCTTATACCCATAGGTTTTGTCGAGGTAACATCTGCTTCACCTGCAGCTGCAATCTTAAGTGTTTCTCCTACTGGCTCACCAGTAAACAATGGTATCAGGTTATCAATATACTTTACCATGTCGTTGTAGGTTTTGTTACCTTGATACCTATCAATAGGTCTTGCAGCTTCACCTCTTACTACACCTGCGGCTACGTTTAAAGGTTCAAGAAAACGTGTCGCACCTGCAACAGGTTGAACTGCTACGTTACCCATTGATTTACCAAAGGCATTCCAAGATTCTTTCATATCTCCTTGGAACATGTAGTAAACTAAAGATGCTACATCTTCTTGAGTCTTGTTTAAGTTTCTAAGTACGCCATCTAAAGTAAAGTCTCTAGCAACTTGTTGCAACAATTCTTTTGGAGGCTCTTCACCATCTACCCAATAGGAAGCAACTCGTGCAGCAGCTTTAAATGCTGAGATTGGATAATCATATTGTTGAGTAATTACCTCACCAGTTAAAGGGTCTACTGTTTGAAAAACACCAATACCTTTTTTCCTGTTTTCTCTTTCGTTCTCAACCATAGTAGAGGCAAATGCCCAACTAACAGCAGCTCTACTACCCAACTCTCCCCAAGTCTTATCGCCATAGTAACCCATAGCTTTACCTGTAATGCTAAGACCAGAGGCTTGTAAGCCCCAGTCTACAGTAGCATTAAAGAAACGACCAAAAGGTACAAGCAAACCAACACCAGGAATATTTCTAGCATCTTCAATGATACCAGCTACTTCACCTAAAACATCTGTGCCTTTGTAAGATTTAGAAAAGATAGACTCAAGTGTTTTTTCTACCACGACAGACTCAAGATCTCTGTACTCTTTTGTTGCCATAAGCTTTACGGCTTCTGGTCCATTGTAAAAATCATTCCAGCTTTTACCAAAGGTAGTTCTTAAAGCTTTGTCCATTTGAAATACAAACTCTTGAGACTTGGTAAATCTATCTTGTGCTTTAACAAAAGATATTGTTTGTATTACATCAATAGCCTCATCAGTTTTTAGACCAAGCATCTGCATTTCTGGTGAGATCTTACTATCAGTAATCATGCGTGTAGTATTTTCAATACCACCTGGCAATGTATTAGATAGTTTTTGCAGTGCCTCTGAGTTTCTTGAAAGAGCAGACTCAAAAGCAGCATATGTCATATCAGGATCAAGCAGTCGTCTAACTCTTGACGCATTTGATTGAATTAAGGTATTAGCTAAACGATAAGATTTAGCCCCCTGTTTTTGCATACCAATAAGGTTTGCCATAGTACCTGTACCAAGATGCAGTGTGGCAAGAGCCATGTCTGAAACCATACCGATACCTGCATTAGCACCATAACCAATCATGTTTAGTGCGCTGGTAGAGGGGTTAGATACAAGTAATCTAATAACTCTGTTCTGATTGTTTCGTATATAGTCAGGTATCTTTTCAGAAAGGCTTGTAGAAAAAGGGTCTGTTTTATCTTTAGGTAAATACCCTGCGTCCATAGCATCCTTAATAAGATCTTGAACTGTCATGTCTGCTGCAGAAATACCATTTCGTTTTGAGCCTTGTGAAAGAGCATTAAGTATTCTTGCAGAATGATTTATCTTTAGTGCAAAGGTATCTGCAAACTCATCAAGAGTTAGTTTCTTTGCATCCTTAAGTTTATTGCCAGTTGCTTTTTCAAATGCTTTTACAAAATCAGTAATCTGTTTTGGGTCTGACTGTTTAATTATGTCAGCCATCCAGTTAGCATACTTATCATCTTCAAATCGCTTGGTCCAAATTAAACCTTTTTCTTGTGCAATTTGTGATAGGCCTTTTAAAACTATATTACCGTCATCATCAACGTGACCTAGTAAAAGATCTACAAAAAATTCTGAATCTAAATCTTTTAACTCAACACCACCTGCAACTTTATTTTTCCAAGTGCTAGATTTTTCAACAGTAGCTTTACCATACTTACCAACTGAGTTAGCTAGTTCAAGAACAACGTTTTCTGGTTTAGGTTCTTTGACTGCGATAGACGGAGCTACAGTTCCTGTACTACCACGTAGCATAACCCTACCAGCTTGTACTCCTCCTAAAACTGTTGCGCCCAGCGCAGCAAAACCCATAGAATACTTATCAAAGTTTTCACGTACACCTAGTTTAATAAGTCCGCTTTGATAAAGATATTCTGTACCAGCTCCTACTGCGGCATCAATACCTACAGTAGTTCCTATCTCAGCTAAAGCTCCTCTGGTATACAGTCTTTTAAATCCTTTACTGGACATAACCCTAGCAGTATACTCTGCTACTTCTTTTGTAACAACATCACCAGACTCTTTAACAGCTACCTTAATAGCTTCTTGTCCTGCTTTTTTTACTGTCTCTTGAGTAGCACCTTTTTTAATTGATGCCTCTGACATTTTCTTTAGTGCTCTTTTCTTTACCTCGTTAGAACCAACTCTTAAAGCACCTTGACCTACAGCCTTACCAATAAATCCACCAACTAAGTTGATAGGATCAGCAATAGCTGAACGTGTAAAGTCCATGACACCCTCAGCTTTTTCAGCAAAGGTTGTCTCTTCACTAAATAAACCAGCCATGTTTTCATATAAGGCAGCTGCGGCTGCAGCATTACCCATTTTAGCAGAGTCTTCGGATATATCGTTGATATAGTCAATCTCTGACAAGGCTCTTACAGAGTTACCAGACACAACACCACGACGATTGTTTAAGAAACTATCTACAATAGACTCTCTATCTTGTCCCTCCATAGACAATGGACCATAGCGATCAGCCATATAGTTTTGGATGATAGAAAACATCTGATCGTCTTCTACCATATCGTCTTGTGTATATGTACCAGGTTCGGGAAGTGTTGTTTGAGGAGCTGTAGGTGCAGGTAAAGTTGGCTCTTCAGTATGAAACTGAGAAAAGAAATTTTCAGGTTCTTTTTGCTGGTGAAACTGCTCAAAAAAGTTAGCCATAGTTTCTCCTAGTTTAGATAGTCAGAAGCTTTGTTCGGCCCATAAAAATCGTTAAACTCTCTTATCATTTGTTCTGTTGGGTTTGCCATTAGTGCAGCAACTGCATCTGGTGTTGGTGTTGGGTACACTGTTGGAACTATTGGGGGAGGATCTCCTCCACCTTCAAGAGGTTTTTGCGCTTCAAACAAAGTAACGACTTGAGGTATTTTACCAAGACCTCTAAAAAATCGTGGCATAGTTGTTTCTAGATTTGAAACGAAGTCAGGTGTTGTATAGGTTTCAAACAAATACTTTCTAGCTTTTGATTTAACAAACTCATCAGCACTTTCTAAGTTTTGAATTGCACTTGCTGTTTCAACAGCCTGAGTACCTTCAGGATTATTATTAAGGTATGTCTGTGCAACTGGTACTAAGAGTCCAGTCATCATTTCATATTGTTGATCAGCTAGTTTAATTGTTTCGTCTTGACTAATCTGTGATCCTGGAGCCACATCAGTAAATACTGTACGACCAGATTTAGTGGTCATGTTTTGTATCTTAGATGCAAGCTCGTAGTACTCTTCTTTATCTGTAAGGTCAGCTAAGTCCAGCTCTTTAAAAATATCTATCTTTTCATCAACAGAAATATTCGGTGCGTTAATAATGTTTATATAGTTAGGCACATCTTGTATAGGAATAATTCTATTGTACTTAGTTTCTTGCTCAGTAATAAAATCCATAACCTCGCTTGCAGCCATAGGATCTTGTAAGATATTGTTGTAAAACTCTATGGTGTCTGGATCATTAGTTGATTCACCATAAGTATTTACTCTGTCTTGTAATACTAGCGCATTTTTAGCAGCGGTATTATATTCTTTACCAGTTTTCTTATTTGTGTATGCACCACCATTCTTTATGTATAAAGAAAGTAAAGCATCTTCACGCCTTGAGATAAGGTTTTGTTCAGCAATCTTACTGTCCATATAGTTTTTATTAGCTTCTCTCATCCAATTGAGAGCACCTACTGCACTAAACGCCATGTCTTATCCCCTTGCCATCAAACCTTTAGGAGCCTCTTTAGTTGGCTCTTCTTCTTCTAATTCTGTTGCTGTTACTTCTACAGGCATAACGCTTACACCAATACCAACAACTTCTCCTTCTTTTTCACGAAGCTCTTTCATCATGTTCTTTGCACGACTAACGTCACGACCATAATCAACAGCGTTCTTTTCTTCGTTGTCGTCAAAGCCTTCTTCAAACTCTACACCAGCTTCTAATGCCAGTGCTTTAATCTCTTCGTGCAATACTGGAGCAATAATTAAACTTACATCAACGCTATGCATACCTGCCATAACAGCACTACGAAGTATACCCTCTACTAAACTAGTAAGATCAAGACCACTATCCAGAAAGAAGAACATATCCTCCATTGCATCTGGCCTAGTGATGTTGTTGATGTGTAGATCAAGTGCTTCTATAGGGTCTGATATTTCTGGAGGTCTTTCATACGGCATACTCTTTGGTTCTACTGTCAAAGACTCTCCTGGAATAGGTACGTTAAACATATTATTTCCTTAGTTTATAGTTCGTTAAAGAGGTCGTACTCAGCTTGTCTACGTTTTACTAACCCCTCTTGAACTTTACCATCAGCTCGATTGTATTCGAGAATCATATCAGAGATCTCTTCAATACCTCTTGTGCCATTCTCTGTAAGCTTATCGAGATTTGTTGGACCTAAGTTGTAGGTAAAGCTAGTCAAGGCATCAACCTGGTTGTCAGTAAAATTATATCCATATTTTTCCTGAGCTTTTAAAACAAACTCTTTTGCTTTAGTAGTCTCTTCACTTAGTCTAGACAAAGCTTCCTCGTGGCTAATCACTTCGTTTTTATTTTTAGCTTTTGTACCAAAACCAATAGACCACTGCTTGTTATCCCAATAAGCTTTGTAAGTTTCTTGGGGCTTTGATACTTCAAAAGATGCGATAAAATCTTCAACAGAAGTTGTTTCACTAGGGCTACCTAGACCTTTACTAAAACGTTTTGTAAATTCTTTTTGTATCTCTTTTTCTTCGTCAGTCATGTCTATATCAGGAGATGCAAATATATCTTCGTTATCTAACCCAGCGCCTATAGAAACATCTTTTTCTAGCATAGCTAAAAATCTTTCTTTTGTGGTAGGGGCATCTTGAACTCTTTGATATGCATCTGCATACCTTTGCATCAACTGAGTTTCCATATCTGATTGAGGATTAGATACCTCTGGTGCTGTAGTGTCTACACGTTTACCAAGACCTGCTCTAGCACTGGCACTTTTAATATCTTGTCTAGATATAGCCTGTAGATCTACACCCGATCCACCTTTTTCTAAAGCTTCTCTATACTTTAATGATGCAAGTTTATACATTATTTATCCCTTAACCAAATAGCCCACCGAATGAAGAACCAAACAAGAATCTAAAGGCTAACTCTGTTTTAGCTGCATCGTCTTGATAACCGATCTTATCTTTAAGAGCTGCTAAATCTCTATCTGCCATAATAAGTTCCATTGCCCTAGTTTTAGCATTTTCTTCGGAAGTAAAGTTATAGCTCATTAAGTCACGTTCACGTTGCCAAACAGCATCTATGTTTTTAGAAGTAAGATTGTTCATGGTTTTTGCATAATCCATGTTAGACTGGTTTTGTGCAGCTGTGTTTGTAGTGGCAATGTTTTGTCTCCACTGAGCATTAGCTTGAGCCACAAGTAAACTGTTCTTAGCGTTAAACTGCTCTCTTTGATTTTTTACATCTGCGTTAAATTGCTTTGATGCATTCTCTGCATTAACATTAAACTGAGCCATAGCATTCTTTTGAGATGCATTAAACTGTGAAGATTGTGCTTCTAAACCTGCAAAGAATTGGTTGACTTGGTTTTCACTAGTGGCATTAAATTGTTTTGCAGCATTATCTGCAGCCTGATCAGTAAACAATGCAGCAAGTTTTTGCTGTGTTTTAAACGTATCCATCTGCTGAATACGATCCATGTTTCTAAAGTCTGTCTCAAGAAATGCCTGAGCATTTTTAACAGCAGCTTGTTGCCTATTACTAAGATTAGCCATATCCATTTGCGACAAGGCAGCAGCTTCTGCCATAACCATAGCCTGACTATTACTTAGGTTTGCTAAGTTCATTGTGTTTGCTGCACGAGCATTTTCAAGAGCAACTTGTTGTTCGGCAGTAAAGTTCATGTTTGCTACATCGGAAACCTTAGCAGCGTTTTGAACTCTTGCTTGAAACTCTTGATTAAACTCTTGGCCAATAAACTGAGCACGTTGCTCTGCTGCAAGCATAGCACGTTGTTGACGGTTTGACAAGTTCTGAGATTCAAATCTTGCTTGTGTCGCAGCGTCAGCTTGTGCAATTGGTAGTGCTGACTCCATTGCAGCTTGTACGACAGCTTGTCCAGCTAGTGATGAAGCCCCTAGTCCACGAGAAGCCATTGCTCCCATTGCAGCTCGCATAGCACCAGCAGCCCACGCAGGTGTATCACCACCTTCGAAGTCTTGCATTAAGTCTCCAAGTTGACCTTGTACCGTAGCTTTTTTTGAAGGGGTAGCAGAAGCCGCTTGTATCTGTTCAGCAAATGCAGCAGCCTTAGCTGCATCAGCAGCACCAGAGATAAGCTCACCACTTTGAATTTCTCTCTGTACAGGGTTGTTCATCATGTATGCAGAGCCTTGTGCAGCTTTCATACCAGATACAGATGACTCGTTCATTTGTGCAGCGTCAACCATAGCTTCAGGGGTCATGGTGGTTTGATATGCACCACTATCTAGTTTATCAACTTCTGCACCTACTGCAGGAGCAGCTCCTGTAGCTGTGTAAGTTGCTGCACCTGGACTAGTAGGTGCTGTAGATGTAGCAGTAGTTCCTGCTGTTGTTGCTGTGTAACCAGAAGTACCAGTAACTTGACCAGTACCAGTACCTATCATTTGATCAGGGTCTTCAGTTATTTTTGCAACAGTAGACTGCACTGGGTCCATTGTCTTTTTAACAGTTTCACCAAACTTAGGAACAACATCGCCTTCGTAACTAAATGTGGGACCACCCTCATCCATTTTCATAGGTTCTTTTTGAGCCATGCCTTTCATAGCTTGTTGGTATTGACCCATCTTAGCGGCTATTGCAGGACTAGAGTTAGCAAACTGAAGCATGGCCTTACGTGTTCTAGGACCATCGTAATTCATAAACTTAGTCGCCATATTATACATAACGTCTAACTCTATGTCTTTTTGCGCTGTACTTTGTCTCATACTTTATTCCTAATTATCTATTCGCTAAGTACACAAAACCGACTAATGAACCAACTGCAATAATAAATAAAGTTAATCCTGCAACCCATTCCATTATTGTTTGTTTAATTTCTATACGCCTATGCTCGTGTTCTTTTTTCTGTTTACGGAGGTCTGCTTCTATTCTAAGTATTTCATCCCAATGAGATGGACCATACATTACAGATATATAATCTTTTAACTCTTTACGCATGGACTCTGCTTTTTTACGAGCAGCAAATATTTCCATTGCCTCTGCTTCTACACCACCCCCAAGTACTTTATACCAAGGTGGTTTAGCTTGTTGCTTTTCAGCAAACTGTAGGTCTGCCATTGCACCAGCCCATTGAGAAAGCTGTCCACCCATATCCTGTAAGTCTCTGCCTACAGATATGCCTTTTTTAATTGCATTGTATGCTGCAGTGGCTCCTGCAATAGCTGTAACGGGGTCTATCATCTAGCATCTGAATACGTTGGCGCTCTTGTAAGGTACTCCAACGTGTTCTCCAAAGTTTTAATACGACTCTGCACTTTAACTATTTCCATTAATGAACTGGTCATACCATCCAAGTCTTCCCAAATTAGTTCTATGTCGTCCCAAACTTCAGAGGCAGTTTCCTCCCCCTCTTCTTCTAGTTCTATTATATAATCAATTAAATCTTCTATTTTTTCTGAGTTAGCTAATATGTCACGTTGCATATTTACTTTGTCAGACGCTTTGTTTTCGGCATTTAAAACAGAAACTGTATCCTGTAGATTGCTAATAGTAGCTGCCTGTTGAGACACCCACCATACTGCACCTGCTAGTTGTACAGCCATTGCTGCAACTAAAGCTATAGGAAGTTTCATACTATCCATTATTTGTTTGCTACCTGTGAATTACGAACTAAAAAATCTTCCCACATGGGTTTGATCATCTTATGGTTCTCATCTACTTTATATGACATGAGCAAGACTTTGGCATTCATTTGGTATATTTGAAGCGCACCCCAACTGAGTATACCAATTGCAATAACACCAAAGACTTGCTCAAGTTTCATTTATGCAGCCTCTTCTTCTGTTTCTGGCTCTACAGTTAATGCTTTTGTAAGCGCATTCATGAATGCTCCACGACCAACATTTAATTGATCTAAATTAAACTGTGTAGATTTAATCTTACGATCTAAATCTGCTACATGATTAATAAGAACTTGTTGTTCTGAAGTCATGTCTTCATATTGATATTCTACATCGTCAATAACAATAGGCGTTGTTTTTTTCTCTGCCATTTGTTTTCTCCTTTTTAAGTTGACAAATTACCAAGGCACTCCTGCAC
>Ga0255773_10003232_pt1 | contig 14604 bp, 18 predicted proteins | sample 011ome_17_FD_179971 | JGI IMG/M metagenome (GOLD analysis project Ga0255773, IMG submission 179971) | Coastal salt marsh microbial communities from the Groves Creek Marsh, Skidaway Island, Georgia - 011502XT metaG (version 2) | ecosystem: Environmental > Aquatic > Marine > Intertidal zone >...
GCTGACCCAACTTCACAAAGGTCGGACCCAGATCCACCAGCTCGCCTGTCACCCACTTGGCTATGCGTCTGTTGTCTTCCACGGTCTTCTTCGACCTCAACAACTTTAGATTCAATTTTGTTCCAAAGGTTCCCAATTTCTGTATCCTGTGTATTGGTTGTTTCATCTACTAATTAAAGATATTATTAATTCTTTAAGAATGTTGCTCGTCCAGTGTTCACAGAGTTACAGAATCATAAATGACGCAAACAGGACCCGACTCATCATACCTGGATGCAATAAACCCTATTCAACCTGTGTTGGGTTTGGAAACAAACTGAGAGGACTCCACATAAACGCGTGGACAAACGAGGATAATCAAAAAGATCTCGAATACATGATGCTTACATATTCCGGAAAGCCGCTGTCCACGACGCTATGCAGTCGGATCAAGGACATGGTGGAAAGCGAGTTCGAATTTGATTCATGTGAGATCGACGACGAAGATAACGACGTCTACTTCAGTCACTACAGGGATCTTGAAACCAGGGTGTGGGTGAAAATAAAGGACTATCCAAATCTTCTGAGCGACCTTTCTATGATTTTTGTTTCACTTGGGATCAATGTGTTGTCCGCGAGCATAACGACCCAAAATGGAAATGCACTCGATACGTTTCGCGTGGAAAAGGACGGTAAACGTATAAGCGACGAACTAGAGGACGAGATTAAATTACTAATTAAACTTCTTGAAGTTCAAGGTCATACTTGAGTGCGATGGAATCCAGTAGGTCTTCCCACATAGTATTAACATTTCCTTCGATCGGAAGTGACAAAGACATCGGTGTTGGCATCTTGTAACATTCTTCTACAATCTGCCACTGCCTTCTTTCCATTACTTCATCGTACTTCATTGCGATGTGATCGTTGTATCGCTTCATTCTGTATATCCGGTGATGGATTTCATTTTGTCTCACAGCCAGGCTTTCGGGTGTATGTATCTGAACCTCTATGAGATAATTCAACGTGATGTGAACGCCTTCATAGGGAACAATCTTCGGACGATGATCGTCAATCGTGTATCTTACGCCCGTGGGAATCGTTTCAATCACGTGGTTGATATTAGGAACATTTCCAACCACCCACGTGTATCTTATTGCGTCATTCACTACACTTTTTGCTTGTATTGAACTTCTTCCCTTATAAAAAGGTCCAAGGAGAATACCACCTAAAGCATAACTCATCTACTATTCATTGTGATTCTTTTCTTTAATCATCACACATTTAATGACAACAAACATATAACTTTTAATGGAAAAGTTTCTAAAAAATATTGCCAAGAACATTTTCAGGGAACTTGGACCTTGTCACCTGGAAAATGTCTATCAGCGAGCATTTATGGTCGAACTGGATGAGAAGCAGATGCCGTACAGTCACGAAGTCAATATACCGGTCTACTACAAGAAGAACATCGTGGGTGTCATTCGTGCCGACATCATCATAGACAACAAGTGGGTCATTGAATTGAAGGCATGTCCGTCCATCAAACCCGAACACGTTATTCAAACCATGCACTACATGGAACGTGTCAAAGCCATAGAGGGATATGTGATCAATTTTCCAAACAAACCGGGAGCCGAAGGTCCTGACATTAAAAGGGTATCACTTTCCTGAAGAGATAGATTAGAGAAAGTGTGAAAATTATTACCGTGTAAATAAGTGTAACGTATGCCCACGTCTTCCACTTGCGGGCCATTGGAAATTCACTCTCAATAGTCTTGATATAGTCCAAGAAATCGCGGTAGGTCTTGAATCCAATGAATGCGGCAATGATCATTGCCATGAATCCAATCATTCGCACCACCGGCGCCATGAGATCAAACTTCTCTGAGAATCCGATCAATGTAATCGCGACTGTCATAGAAACTAGCATGTTTCGGAACATCGAAGCAAAACCGTTGTAAACTGCCTGATGGTTCATTTACTGTGTATTGAGATTTTTTATGGCACGGAACCTTGCGTAAGCCCTACGGGTTGGCTCGGCGTTTATGCCAAACTCTCTGCGCGTATTCATGTAATTGGTTCGTGCATCATTTAGGGAGATGGTGGCAGTCCGACGAATATCTTTGTACCTCTGATAATTGTTATCGTTCAGTGCGGGGCTAGGGGATTTACCAATCATGTTATTTAACAGTGCCTCGCCTTTTTGTTGTGCAGAAGCATTCCGTTCCATCCTTTCAAACCAATTTTCGTTCATCATCTGGGGTTCAATGGGAGACGGAGTTCTTGGTCTTGGCACCGGAGCAGGTGAAGGTCTGGGCGTGGGTACCCTTGGTGGCGTCGGGGTCGGTGTCTGGCGCAGGCCAAGATTTGATTCTACTGAAGACATATTGTTAAATCCGGCCTCAATCTCAGCTTCCAACTCGGCTTGCAGTTCCGCCTGCTCGGCCCGTTTCTTCTCGGCGATCCGACGAACCGCCGGACGGATGAGTCGGCGTGCCTTTGCTTGCTCGCGAGCATTTGCGCGATTCCTGTTTGCCTTGGCCATGGCCAAAAGTTTCTCGCACAGAATTTCACGCTTCAATTTGTCTGCACCGGGAATGCCGCGTCGCGCTGCGATCACCCTAAGTTGTTTGGTCGTGTACCCCTTCTTGGTGGTGTCTTCGCAACGGATGTCATTCAATTTGAGCTTGTTGGTTCCGTCTTTACCCTTGTAGACGTTGAGACGGACACGCCCCACCTTCTCAATGTTCTCCTTGGTAGCCACAATCTTCTTGGCCTTCTTGACCTTGGCGCCGGCAATGTTGGCGGTGACCAGGACATTCGGATTATCCCTCTTCATCATATCGTACCAGATCTGAATGGTGCGCACCATGAGCAGGACCTTGGTGAGACTGTCTGCACCCTGAAGGCGGATGTACCCCTTCTTCCAGGACACGTAGGAACCGCCACGCTTCTTGGTCTTGCCCTTTTCAACTGGAAACTTCAGATAGATGTTGTCAGGAAACTTGGGAACTTTTCCACCAAGTTCTCTCAATTCTTGCATAAAGTTGCTATTCTTATTCCCAAACTCGTACTCGAAATCCGGAATGAACTCCGCCACCCTGTTGGGAACACTCGGCGTTCCCAGGACCGCCTTCTTGAGTGACTTGTAGATCTCATTTCCGTTGGCAGTGGCAACAAAAGGATCCACGATTATCTGGTTGACGAAAAAATCGGCATTAAAATTGGTAACTGAAAAATCTTCAAGCACGCGCTTCTCTGTGGGGACGAACTTCTTCATGAAGTCCTCCATCGTGTCCAGTGCCTTTCCGAAAATCTTCCTTCCGTCTATGTAGTTCAGTGGAACTTCGATAGGGTTCTTTTCGTAGCCACCATTCATGAGCATTCCAGTTCGGAATATCTGGATATTGTAGTCTCCCATGTTGACATCGATGCGCCGAACGATTTTGAAAAGGTTCTTATTGAGGCGGTTCTGTTGTTCCCTGGTCTTGATGTCCACCAAGGCGCGGAAGCGGTCGCCCCTGATCACGACGCGGGTCACGCCCTTGGGAAATGGTTTCTTGGCAAATTCGTAGGCAAGATCCGAAAATTGTCGGAATCCCAAATCCTTTTGAAACTTCACCTTGAGACCGAACAGCGATGGACGCAGCGGCGAGAACCTGACGTCAGTATTCTTGGGCTCGGGGAAAACTTTGTTCACCGCCCTCAAATTGATGTTCATCAACCCGGCGTTCTCTATGCGTACGTTCCTTCTGATGGGTTTCTTTGGCGCATTCCTATTCTTGGGAATCAGGTTGAAGCGCTTGGTCTTCGTATTGAAAACCCACTTCTCGTCGCGGGAAGCCGCAATCCTCTGGACAACGTTGCCCGTATCTGGATTGGTGAGCAAGATGCGATTACTCGGCAGACCGAGATTGGATCCCGGAGTCCGCGGAGTAACGTTAATGTAACGGTTAGATGACATAAGCCGTTCTTACTAAGTGTCAATGTTTTTTCTTATTCATCATCTTGGGCCATGGTGACACCATATAATATCTCCTGATCCTTTTTGATCGTCCCCATCCACTCCATAGCGCCAATCCCAATTCGAAGTTTCCTTTGACTGAACGGACCCTCGTAAAGTTCCGTCTTCCACTGACGCGGGCGCGTGCCCATACTTGAGCAGTACTCGCGGTACTTGGAACGGAACCAGGACAGTGGCATCTGCTTGTCTTCTCCGTACTTCAACTGGACGGTCTTCATGAAGCCAACCAGCGTGTGCAACTGACCCTCTATCTCCTCGCGCCAGTCCATAAACTGCTTGGGTACAACCTTCCAGATCAACTTGTCGCCAAAGTTCTTTACCGCCTCGTTGTAAGCCCAGATGCACTTCTGTAATATCAAGCCAATTTCACAAGCCAACTTCTCGCCAAGTCTGGCATCTCCATCTGACACCTGACGCCCAAACTTGAATAGCAGAAGACGACGAAGGATAGAACCACTATTATCCGAAAACCCAGGAGTTTCATTACCTGCCAAAATTCCAGGGACTTCCCATTGAACGGTCACGGCATTCTTGTTCTTTCGGGCAATCTGGATTTCTTCTCCCGAAACTAAACTTTGAAACTCAGCCTGGTCGATCCGGAAATCGTGTTTGATCTCTGGCCCGATGAAAAGATTAGCCTGGTAGATAGATGAAAGACCAAACTTTTCTTCGATATTGTTGGCCATCACAGAGATGTCAGAAGGTTCATAGAACAACTTGGTGACATAGTTCAGCAGAGTCGATTTACCACTTTGGGCTATACCCTTGCAGAACGGAATGACCTGCCAAGTATCCGCCTCGTTTAGAAGAAACGTCAGACGACCGAGCATTATGTACATCCATTGCTTCACGTCGTCGTTCCAGCCCTGATAGTCCATGATCGAATCCAACAAGGGTGTCGGTATATCTTTCCAACTTTCCGCGGATGTGTAATCATCAAAGTCTTGGTCAAAATATTTCGATGTCACCATGTGCCTGTCAAGTTTAGAGAACTCGTTCGTGCCATAGTAGTAAAACCGGTTCCCTTCGAGGTCACCGACAAATACTCCATTTCGAAATGACCAGGCGTGACGATTCTTTTTCAACTCCGGCAACTGAACATCATTACATTCCTCCAGGTGAATCGCAACATCCTTGGGCATCGTGGCTTTTTTGGTGATGAGCTTCCAGCGTTCCGGAGAAGAATTCTTTTCACTCAGGTGATGGATCTTTTCCTTGATAGTGCAGATCGGCTTCCACGCCATGGTCCTGTATCCCTTTTCTGTAATAACCTCTTCGCATATCATGTCCTTGGACTTTCGAAGTTTCTGGCGTTCAAGTTCATCCAATATATTTAGGATAATCACCTGATAAGGATTTAGATCATCAGAATCTTCGATAGTTCTACTAGTCTCACCATCAGCAAGCATGGGTTGCATCAATGTTTCTTGGAGCGCATGTAACTGACACACGTACTTATAGACCTTGTCAATAGTATTCCTGATAATTCGGATGTCCATACTGGCTTCGTCGGCCATGTCTTTGGCATCAGTATGGAAACGCGACTCTATCGCACTCATCCCAATCATATGTTGTGTGTATGTGCCAAGAACCTTTTTATGAAAGTCATTCCCGACGTCGTTCAGAAATCCATTGTCATTGACTTCGATACTAAAAATGTAATTTGTAAGACTTCTCAGATCACCACCTCTAAGGTCCTCAAGACCTTGTTTGATGTCCGTGATATGAGCTGCAAGATCTTCAATCTTTTTGTCCTGAACATGATTGACCATTCGCAAAACGGTCTCCCTTGTGTCGGTCATCTTAACTATATAATTTAGGACTCATTTTTTTAAATCCCCGATCGCCTTGAGAATTTTGACCATGATCTTGTTGTGAATTTCAAGTTGCTGACGGATCCCCACCATAGTGCTACACACCGTATCACCATCGACGGTCTCCAGGGCGTTCACGAGGATGGCACCCAGGTCAACGCCCTCGGACTCATCTTCGTCCTCAAGAAACTGAGAGAAGTCTGGCATCTCGGTTTCGGATATCTCGGATTCCTCTCGCTCGCTGTCGGTCATTTCTGATTACCTATATTTTTTCTTTCTTAAAAGAGCGCGTGCCTCAGGCGGTTGAAAAAATTTTCTTACCTATTATTACTAAAGTGTACTATGGCAGGTGGACTCATGCAACTAGTGGCGTACGGCGCACAGGATGTGTACTTGACTGGAAGCCCTAAGGTGACCTTCTTTCAGGCGGTTTATAAGCGCCACACCAACTTCGCGATGGAGAACATCGAGCAGGTCGTGAACGGTTCGGCCGCCGGATCCGCACGTCTGTCGGTGACGGTTGCCCGCAACGGTGATCTCATTGGTGACATGTATCTCGAACTGAGTCCAGCAGTTTCCAACGTGACGTCGACCAACGGTGCTCTTTCTCTCGAGTGGGTCGCCGAGCGCGCCGTGTCCGATATCGAGCTGACGATCGGTGGTCAGCGGATCGACAAGCACTACCAGAAGTGGTGGCGCCTGTACTCGGAGCTTTACCTCGACGAGGCCAAGAAGATCCAGTACGGTAAGATGGCCTCTTCCACTGCGGCTTCAGCTTCCAAGGTGTTTTTGCCCCTAATCTTCTTCTTCAACCGCAACCCCGGTCTTTACCTTCCCCTTATTGCTCTGCAGTACCACGAGGTCCGTCTCGATATCACCCTTCACGCCAACTATGGGAGCTACTTCTCCACCAACGCCGTCAAGGTGTGGGGTAACTACGTGTACCTGGATACCGAGGAGCGTCGCCGGTTCGCCCAGAAGGGTCACGAGTACCTGATCGAGCAGGTGCAGCACACCGGTGTGGACACTGTGGATGTTAACAATCAGTCCAAGCAGATCCGTCTTTCTTACAACCACCCCGTCAAGGAGCTTGTCTGGTGCTTCTCAGGATTTGGTACCACCGCGACCACCAACGACATGTGGGATACCACTTCCAACCTTGGTGCCAACGTGACCACTACTTACGCCGTAAATACCGCGGACGGAGGCACCAACGTTTACAGCGCTTCGCTCAGCACTGTCGGCAGCCCAATGATGTATGTCGGCCCGAGTGCCGTCGGAGGGGGTCTGTCCTGGCGCGGTGAGGACGGTCCCATCTCGGCGTCCGGTTCCGTGGGTCCTCTGTCAACCTTCAAGCTGATCCTCAACGGTCAGGATCGTTTCAAGGAGCAGAGCGGTAAATACTTCAATCAGGTGCAGCCCTACAATCACCACTCCGGAAACCCCTACCCGGGTATCTACTCGTACTCCTTCGCGCTCAAGCCCGAGGAGCACCAGCCCACGGGTACCTGCAACTTCTCGCGCATTGATAACGCGCAGGTTCAGGTTCTGCAGAAGGCCAGCACCAGCCGCACCACCAGCATGCACATGTTCGCCGTGAACTACAACGTGCTCAGGATCCAGAGCGGCATGGGGGGCTTGGCGTTCAGCAACTAAATTAACTAACTAATATACTCATTTGACGAGAACTAAAAACTCTCGCATAATGATTATAAAGGAACAACTTGATTGTCTATGCACGTGTCGACAACTACCATGTATATGAAACGGATACATGAAACCATAAACCCTACAATTATTATTGAGGCGATGATTTCGGTCGCCATCTATAAGTATTAAAGAATTAACTCGTAAGCCAATCAGATATGAGTTTCGATCACATCATAGACAATTATTCTCGTACACTTTTGCTTGATGTTTACCAGGCGATGTTCAAATCGAACGCGTGGGATGCCCTAAAGTCACATGATGATAAAACGGGGTTTCAGTATACAGACGCGGCCAAACCTCTGCTTGGTCACATGAACTTGCTTGATCTACATACGGGAACTTCTATGGCGTGGGTGATGTCCCACATGAAAAGGATTGCCAAGTTTGGCTACGTGGAATATGTTAAAGATTTCATGAAACTAAATACTAGTGATGAACGATGAGTTCAAGCGCTTATGGGCGCTACTTATATGCCAAATATGGGCGAAATATCACATTGGACGAACCAGACAACAGAACTGGTCTCGTCCAACGGAGGAAGAACTCAACCCCGGATATCTATTCGGACACTATCTGATGGTCGAACCGGGTGAATTTAGATCGTGGCTTGACTATCAGCGTTGGGGTGATAATAAGGAACTTACCGATTATCAGTGTTCATTTTTTGAGTACCTAAAGGAGATGGTGGATGACATCTACCCCGATGCCGATCGGACAGAGTTGGGAATGGCTCTTATTTACGGAGAGGTGACTCGCGAGGACGTTTCAACGATTTTGAACCTGATGCCTTCTTCCTTTCTGACGATGCTCTGCGATTCGCAGCCATCCGTGCACGAAGCGCTCGAATCTGGATATTGATGAGTTCGCGCTCGCGTTTAAGTCTCTGCTCTTCTTCTACCATTTCCCAAAATGCCTTTGCAGTAATCGTGTTCATCTTTTATTATTTACTTAGATTAGAAATGGACTTCGAAGAATTCCACGTGAGGGACGTACAGAAACTCCTTCGTGAAATTATTCTACCCCGTCTTTGTGATCTAGAACAAGAGATGCAACTTTTACGCAAGACCACGTGGCCAATATGCCAAGCCATGCGTGAACATTACTCGTTCAAGATTGATGAAAATGCAAACATTTCGCGGCAACTTAAGGCCCTGGTGGATCCAGAAGAGTATCAGAGAATTGTTCATATAAAAAATGAATTCAAACATCGGTACTGTGATAAATTTCGTCGTCCATTTTAAGGATGCCATCCTTCGGGGACATTGTGTGTGTTTTGGATCTCGTTTGTCGAAAAAGTATAGGTAAAACGATGCCAGACCAGTTGTTATCTAAAATTGTTAGAACGGCGCGACAGCGGCCAAGGCGCTACGTCCCACCCAAAGAAATACCAATTGAAGCGCCACTAAGAAAGAGACACACAAAGGCTATAGTGAAAAAGAAAGATAAGGGACCTATAAGAAAATGGAAGTTGAAGGGTGAAAGGAGACGCAAGGGGAGATTTTAATATTTAAATATAGTATAAATATGAGTGGATTTATCGTTCCAGCTGCACTGATATTTGCTCTAAATGTAATAACAACACAACCGTCTGCACAGACAAATGACCCAACTATGAAAGCACTCAAGTTGGGCAAGATTCAAGCAAAGCGCAAACGGAAGCCAAATGTTATTAAATTTACACCAAAAACACCGAAGTCACTTACTCGACCTTCTTCGCGGTATTAGATCTATTTGGACATTATTTCCTTGCGTCTATTATTCAACTTTTCAATTAGCTTCTTCTTCCGATCCGCTGGAATATTTTTATTGGACATTATTTGCCCGAGCATATTATCAATCTTTTCAATTTGCATCTTCTTCCGATTCTCTGGAATATTTCTATTGGACATTGTTGCTCTGCGGTTATATCTTCTGTTGACTGGAATATTTCTAGCGCCATTCGGGCCGATCTTTGGTGGTCCATGTTCGTGTTCATGCGTATGTTTTAAACCAGAAATTTTGGGCAAAAGAAACATTAAAAGAACGCCAAACACTACTGCATGAACCAAAAGTCCGGCGGCAGTTGGCGAACCATTCCTGGCTATCCTAAAAAAACGCCCAAGAAAACTCTCGACCAGTTTGTAAGTGGCGGGGTTAGACACCAAATAAAACAAGACGACCGCAAGTATCACCTGCTTATTCATTTATAAATACTAATTATTTTAAATTTTATTTGTAGTTCATGTAACCTTCGCGCTTCTTGATCTCGTTGGCGATCGCCTTTTCTGCCTTGACGACATCCTCGGCGACATCGACAACGGCTTCCTCGGCATCGTCGGCAACCACGATCACGGCAGGACGCTTGAGCATCATGAGACCGTATGAAAGAAGGCCAAATACAAGAGCATGCAGAATAAGACCCATGGTGGAAGGGCATCCTGTGGTCGCGTTCGCAACCTTGAAGAGACCTCCAAAGATCATCTGGACCAGTCGGTAGGTGGCAGGGTTTGCCACGACGAGGAACAGGAGGGCGGCCTGGATAGAAGCCATCACCTTGGGATCACGAAGGATCATGTCAAACATTTTCATCATTTAATGTTATATAAGAGTTTTTTTTCACCCACGCAACTGACTTAAAGAAAAGAGAACAAAGGTAAGTACGAAAAACAAACATGGCTTCTTCTGTTATCAAGTTCTCCGATCTCTCGCTCTCTGACGTAACCTTTTCAGATATTCGCAAGAATGCAAACAACGGTGGCAAGACTATCTTTCTGGGTGGTCGCTCTGGAACTAAACTTTACATTCAGCTTCCAAAGATGAAGGTTCCTTTCGGTCTTGGTGTAAACGAGTATGATGGCAAGACTTCTTACAGTCTTCCTATGGCTGCTGATGATCCGACGTTCGTTGACTTTCTCAAGAAGTTGGATGATCTGGTGGTAACCAAGATCGTTGAGAATGCCGAGACCTACCTGGGAAAGGCCATGAACGAGACTGTGGTACGTGAGGCACTCTATACTGCACTTTTCAGGCCTCCTTCGGATGATAAGTACTCTCCTATTTTCAAGACCAAGGTTTTGGCTAATCAGGATGGCACCTTTGTCCCTCAGGTCTTCACTACGGATCGGCAGGCTTTTGACCTCAACAAGCTCGAGAAGGGTCAATATGTGACTGCGATTGTACACATTCCAAGCATCTGGTTTGTTGGTACCAAGTTTGGTATCACCGTTCGGCTTCAACAGTTGCGGGTTACGCCATCGCAGAAGCTTACCGAGTACGCCTTTGTCGACGAAGATGATGCCGAGGAGGATGACGGAAGTTTTGACGACTCTGAGTAAAATCACAAACTAAAAAATGAAATAGACTAATAGAATGGAATACAACTGTGGAAAATTCCTAAATCAATATGTGGATCGCAGTGATATTCAAGCTTCCTACAACCATCAAGGCTCTAAGGCCATGGTTATAGTGGAGACGCGGTGTGGTTATTGGCTTCCTTTGGTTATTAAGAATGCCCTGGATAAACTCCCCGATTGGAATCTTTATGTCGTGGGACCCACGAAAGTTGTAAACTTTATCAAGGAACATGTTGGTGGAACGTTTATCCCGGTCGTATTGGATGTGGAAGCAATGAACATCGCCATGTACAATTATTTGCTTATGGATGCATCCTTCTGGAAAAAGTTTCGCGAGGAACACATCCTCATATTTCAGATGGATTGCTTGTTGTTAAGGGAACCAAGTGACGACATGTTTGTTTGGGATTACATGGGTCCACTTTGTGGAACCCTAAGTGAATCGGAGTTCATTATGAACGGAGGATTGTCACTAAGAAAGAAAACCGCCATGATCAAGGCATGCGAAACATTTACGGACGATGAACGAAAACTCCCAGAGGACATAGCCTTCACCAGGTGCATGAGGCGTCAGAAGACATTCAACTTGCCAAACATGAACATCTGTTACAAATTTGCAATAGAGACTCTAGGTGACATTGACACCGCCGTGGGAATTCACGGAACTGACAAATATTATGGTGTTGGAACCGGGATGTATGAAAAATTATTTGCTACTGATAAGTAAAGGATGCCTGCCTGTTTTCCTAATATGCAACCCCTCGTGATTGATCACAATCCATTCGTGTTTGTCAAGCCCAAGACGTCCGATAACCAGTTCGCGGCCAGCCACGTCACCCCGGATACCAAGTTCATGTGCAACACTTACACCAATCGCCCCACCCAGATGCTCGCCAGGGCACCAGGCGGGACAGCCGTGCGTTCGGGTGACCCGGTGACCAAGGTGTATCGCTATTCCACCCAGCGTCCGTGAAAACACAACTTAAAGATTTCAGCCATAGTATTACAAATGAAGATCCAGAAGCGTGATGGATCATTCGTTGCCATGAAGTTCGATAAAATTACTCAACGTCTTAAGAACCTCATGACGACAGAAATGAAAAAGGCTATTGATGTGGAACTCATTAGTCAAAAGGTCATTGATAGTTTATATGATGGCATTCATTCCACAGAGATTGATGCCCTGGTCGCCGAAACGGCGGTCGGTATGTCCACGATTCAAACGGAATATGAAGATCTTGCCGCCAGAGTGATCGCAAGCAGTATCCGAAAGCAGATCCCCATGACATTCTCGGATGCTATGTGGAAGTTGAAGGAAACTGAGATTATCAGTGAAGATCTTTGGAACTCAATCGAAACCATTGGAAGGTCCACTGTCAACGAAGCCATCGTTCACGCCAGGGACATGCAAATCAATTTTTTTGGGTTAAAGACACTGGAAAAGTCCTACCTCCAACGGTTAAGTGGAAAACTCGTGGAGAGTCCCCAGTACCTATGGATGCGTGTATCCCTAGGTATTCACGGGGATGACTGGGAAAAGGCCAAGGAGACCTATGAATTGATGTCACAGGGTTACTTCACACATGCCACGCCCACCTTGTTCAATGCCGGAACTCCCAAGCCCCAGATGAGTTCGTGCTTCTTGGTGGCCATGAAGGACGACAGCATTGACGGCATCTACAAGACAGCCCACGAGTGTGCCCAGATCAGCAAGTGGGCCGGTGGAATTGGAATGCACATCCACAACGTTCGCGGCGACGGATCGCACATCAAGGGAACCAACGGAACTTCCAGTGGAATCATCCCGATGCTCAGGGTCTTCAATGCAACCGCCCGCTATGTGAATCAGGCCGGACGGAGGAAGGGGTCCATCGCAGTCTACATCGAACCTTGGCACTCGGACATCGAGGCGTTCATGGACCTGAGGCTAAACCAGGGTGACGAGGAGGCAAGGTGCAGGGATCTCTTCTCGGCTCTGTGGATTCCCGACCTATTCATGGAGAGGGTTCAGGGGGGTGGCAAGTGGTCCCTGTTTTCGCCCGATGACACCAAGGATCTCCCGGACCTCTATGGAAATGCCTTCAAGGAAGCCTACGAACGCTACGAGAAAGAAGGAAAGGCCACGAAGACTATGGATGCCCACGTGCTCTGGCAGAGGATCCTACGCAGTCAGGTGGAGACAGGAACCCCTTACATGCTCTACAAGGATCCGTGCAACGAAAAGAGTAACCAGAAGAACCTGGGAACCATCAAGTGCTCCAATTTGTGCACCGAAATCGTAGAGTACACGGACAAGGACGAGACCGCGGTGTGCAACCTGGCGTCCATCGCACTGCCCAAATTCGTTAACGCAAAGACCAAGAAATTCAACTACCAGTCTTTGATCGACGTGTCCCGAACGGTCACTCGCAACCTAAACAAGGTCATTGACCGGAACTTTTATCCCACCGAACCCGCGCGCAAGTCCAACATGCGCCACCGACCCATCGGCATAGGGGTGCAAGGGTTGGCCGACACCTACATCCTCATGGATATGGCATTTGATTCCGACGAGGCACGTGAACTGAACCACAAGATATTCGAGGCAATCTACTACGGTTCGGTTTTGGAGAGTATGGAGGAAGCGAAAAAGTACGGTGCCTACGAGACGTTCGAGGGGTCGCCCGCCTCCAAGGGTATCCTACAGTTCGATATGTGGGAGCCGTCAAAGTATCCACTGAATCAGAACTGGGACGCACTCAAGGAGGACGTCAAGACCCACGGGATGCGCAACAGTCTGCTTCTGGCACCGATGCCAACCGCTTCGACTTCACAGATTCTTGGGAACAACGAGTGCATAGAGCCCTACACCAGCAATATGTATCTTCGGAGGACACTGGCAGGTGAGTTTGTGGTCATCAACAAACATTTGATCAAGGAACTGATATCATTGGGCATCTGGAATAATGAAACCAAGAATGTCATCATACGCGACAACGGTTCCGTGCAGAACCTGGCGATTCCGGATGAGCTCAAGGCAAAATACAAGACGGTATGGGAGATGTCCCAAAAGGTCCTCATCGATCAGGCTGCCGACCGCGGACGCTTCGTGTGTCAGTCTCAGTCTTTGAATCTATTCTTGGAAGATCCAAACACGAGTAAGATTTCTTCTATGCACATGTACGCATGGAAGCAGGGACTAAAGACGGGAATGTATTATCTTAGAACGCGCCCGAAGGCGAGGGCGGTACAGTTCACCGTGGATCCGGCGGTGTCGCTCGAGGCAGCCAAGGCTGCCTGTTCACTGGAAAACAATGACGAGTGTACTATGTGTTCTGCTTGAGTTTTCTGTAATCCGCTGCCGACAATGGTTCACCAAGGGTTGGATGAGGTGTTGGTCCCGGGGGCGCAATGACACCACCACCTAAATTGCGTCTTCTTAAATCCGCTGCCGACAAGGGTTCATCAAGGGTTGGAAGAGGTGTTGGTTCCGGGGGCGCACTGACACCACCTAAATTGCGTGTCGGTACCTCCAATGGTGGTTGATTACCGACAATCTTTATGAATTCCGGTGACTTCTTACATTCGTCCAAAAACCTAGAGCGTCCATCTTGATTTGAATCCATTAGCGACGCGATCATCAAATATTCAACCGAACCTTCCTTTCTGCGCTTCCACGCATAAAAGATGGCCATCACAAACAGACCTAGTGCGATTCCGACTAAAATCATTTTGTAGTTAATTAAATCAATGGTGCAATCTTTAT
>Ga0255773_10003246_pt1 | contig 14562 bp, 10 predicted proteins | sample 011ome_17_FD_179971 | JGI IMG/M metagenome (GOLD analysis project Ga0255773, IMG submission 179971) | Coastal salt marsh microbial communities from the Groves Creek Marsh, Skidaway Island, Georgia - 011502XT metaG (version 2) | ecosystem: Environmental > Aquatic > Marine > Intertidal zone >...
TTCCTTTAGAAAATAGTGCCATAGTGGAAAAAATTATTAGTAATATTAAATAATTAAATAATATTATTTTATATTATTTAGTATATAGTATTACTAAATTAAAAAATCATGCCACCTAAAGCCGTAAAAAAAGAAGCACCTAAGCGTAAATTATCAGAATGGCAAAAATATGTCAAGAAACATATGGGCACAGCTGAAATCCAAGCTCTACCATTTAAAGAACGTATGAAGAAGATTTCGGTAATGTGGAAAGGGCCAAATGCTAAATAATTATAATATAAAAAATTGATTTATTTTTTTTTAATATTATAAATTAAAACAAATTAACATATATATAAATAAAATGAGCATGATATCTAAATTATTTAACAACGGATGGAGAGATATTAAAGTTGAAAGTGAAAGTGAAAGTGAGAGTGAAAATGAAAGTGAGATTGAAATTAAATACATTGAAAATAAATATAATGAACTTGAAAATAAATGTAATGAACTTGAAAATAAAAATATTAAATATAAAGAACTTGAAGATAAATATAATGAACTTGAAAAAATAAACAAAAAATTAAAACAAAAAATAGATTCAAAGGATAAACATTTTAAAGTTATAAGTAAAGAAACTGGTAAATTTAAATTAATCAAGATTGATATCAATACTCTAAAAAATAATTTCGGTGTTGTAAATTGGTCAAAAAATAGACCTGCTTGTAAAACAAGAATTGATGATATTGTAAAATACTATAGAAAGAATAATGTTAAAATTATTCCAGGAATAATTTATGTGTGGTATAATAGTGGAAAATATCATATAACAGATGGATTACATAGATATGATGCTGCCATTAAATTAAATAGAAATATAGATTTAATTTTACATATTAATTATTCAAATGATGAGAATATTATTATAGAAGAATTTTTAAATATTAATAAATCAATTTCTATACCAAGTATCTACTTAGATTCTGATAATTTGGTAAAAAAAGAATTGTGCCAAAAAATAGTAAATTATTTATGTGAAAAATATCCAAAATTTATATCACCATCAAGAAATCATTATACATATAATTTTAATAGAGACTTATTAATAGAATTCTTCTCTGAATTAAATATTGATTTTCATAAAAACGAACTATATGATAAATTAATTAATCTCATATCTAATTTAAATTATAAAGCTAAATTTAATATAATAAATGGAAATATTACACATCCAAAAAAATGTGATAAATATAATTTCTATTTATTTTACTTAGATAAAAGTTATATTAAAAGTGAAATAGAAAATCATATCAATTAATTATAAATAGAAAATCATATCAATTAATTATAAATAGAAAATCATATCAATTAATTATAAATAGAAAATCATATCAATTAATTATAAATAGAAAATTATTATTTTTTTGATAAGATAAATTATTAAATAATATTATACATCATTAGAAACAGATGATAATAAATATGTTAATCTCATAGGAATAAAAATTCTCTTTGAACCAAGATAAACAGTGCTACTATGATTCAAATCTGGATTAGTAATTAAGTTTGCGTTAATATTTATAGATATGGTTGTATTATTAATTCTTGTAGATAAATGACCCTCTACGCGATTAATAGTATTAATTATAGTATCATCAGCGGCAAGATTTAATGTACTAAAGTCATCAATATATACCAAATCACCTGTGATTAAATTATGATCTTCTGAAAATTGTATTTCCATAGGGTCTGATGTGTAATTAATACTTAAACTATCTAGTCTATCTTTATCAAATATTATAGGAGCGAATGGTGCTCCAAATCGTAATGTAAAAGACCCACCAATATGTGTAATTGGTTTATAAAATTTAAATACAGAATTCAGAGGTTCTAATTTAATTAAATTTCCATCCTCTACTGAATTAAACATAAAGTGAAATTGTGAATCTTCATAAGCTTCAAACGAAATTGGTAGCATTTCCTTTATAGACATCGTAATTTTATTATAGAAATTATCAGCAATGGCATTATATGGTATTGAAAATGGAAAAATTTCCATTTGAACTATTTGTCTCGTGTCACCATGGGCATAAATATTACCTGACCCTGGAATTTTTATTTTAGTATTTTGTATAACATTAAATTCTATCTCCTTGGGGTTATTATTAGCTAAACTTCTATACCGTGAATCAATTATAATATAACTATCTTTCCATAGTGATTCAAAATTTGCAATTTTAGTAAAGTTAATCAACTGTTCTGTAGTTAAATTAGTTATGGATTGTCTAGGTGGTCCAGATGTCACTTGTGTATTTTGTTTAGGTTCTGGGGACACTTTCTTTGAATCAGGTTTTGCAACTGCACCAGAATATGCTGCATATGAATCTCTTGCCTTACCCATATTATTAATTTCTGTTTTTAAAATTTCATGAGTATCAATTTGCTCTTCTTTACTTTTAATTTTATTAACATAAATGTTTATAATTTTATTATTTATATCATCTATCTTATCTTTTCCAGTAAAGTTTTCATTAAATGATTTATAATTTAATTGTCTAATAAATAATAAAAAATGTTGTGTCTGATCGTTTCTTAATTTTTCAATATTTAGTTTATCTACTAATTTATTTGCTAATATATTAATGTTTTCTAAGTGTAATATATTGGATCTTAGTTTTTGATCAGTTATTTGCATATATTTAAATTCATTACTAACATTATTCATATTTTACTTATATAATAATAATAATAATAATATTTAAATTAATATTAAATACATATATTTAAATATATATTTTTATATATTATTTAAAATGGATTTAATAAAATTAGAACTAAATTTCCACAAACGAGAAATTTATTTTCCATGTACTGATAATTTCCAACTAATAAAAAATAATTTTAATATTTATTATAATATTGATAATAATTATATATATAATAATGAAGAATATCAAAGTATATCATATCAAATATATTATTTATATAATGGCGCAATTGGATTTGGAAAATCACAGTTTCCGGAGAATGAATGTTTAGGATTTCATGAATATGATATAGAAAGGGTTAAGATATTATTTGATATAGATACTAATAAACCTAAATATGTATATTTTTCTGCACATAAAAATGAAGGGAGGTGGCTATCTTGGGATAAATGTAAAAAAAATGAAAATGGAGACTTAAAAATTTTTGTAAGTAGAGCAAGTCATGCAAATTACCCATCACCTGGTATATGGTTCAGGATATTATTTTTAGCAAATGATAATTGCTCTAATTCTGGTATGGTAATTACTCCAGAATTATTAAGAGGTAATTTTACATTTGACCCACCAAGTTATAATATTAACTCATCATTTTTAAAAAGAATATTCTTATTAAAAAATTGATTCGTTATTTTAAATTATTATAAAAAATGGTCAAACAAAATATTTATATCTGTAAAGTGTGTAAAAATTCATCTGATCAAATTAATAGAGAAATGTTAGACTGTTGTTATATTGATGATAATTTAATTGAATTAACTGATATTATCTATAAATCTTTAATTAAATTACAAAATATTATACGTAAGTTAAAAAAAAATTGATTCGTTTTTTTATATTTATATAAAAAAACTAATAATAAATATGGAATCAATTTTACAATTTACTTATGATATTATTAATTATCCATTTACTTATAAAAAAACAATAGTTATAGTATCTGGATTTTTTGATCCACTTGGTCCAAACCATACTTTATTATTTAATGAAGCGAAAAAACTTGGAGATTATTTAATTGTTGGTATAAATTCTGATGAATGTGGTGTAATGAAAAAAAAGCAACAATGTTTTATGAACTTATCTGACAGAATGGATATTTGTAGTAATTTAAAAGCAGTTGATGAAGTATTAGCATTTGAAGATTCTGATGGAACTGCTTGTCAATTATTACAAGATATATATAATAAATATAAAGATGAAGTAAGTGCTGGAACTATTAAATTAATATTCGCAAATGGTGGTGATAGATCACAAGATTCTACACCAGAGCAAGAATACGTTGATAAGTATTTAAATAAAAGTATCCATATGGAATATGAGGTTGGTGGTTCTCACAAACGCGCATCATCAAGTGATTATTTAAAAAACTGGGTCAATAATACAATGGAAAGATATGATATTGATTTTAAATTAAAAACAAAATATTAAAAAAAAATAAATTTATACATATCTATTAATTAAGTTGTATGAATCTTTTGAATCATATAAGTTGTATGAATCTTTTGAATCATATAACTTATTTTCTATTTTACAACAATTTTTATATATTATTTTTTACTTCTATATATAAAACTCTACATAAATTACATTTTATATTTATTTTTTTTTAAACACATTGTGTTTAAATATAATATTATATTTCTGTGTATGATTCATATTATAATGTTATATATAATTCTAAATATATGATTATTAATTATATAATCAATTTTTTACATAAATAATATTTTTTATATATTTAGTAATTATATAATATGTCAAAAACTATTAATGTAAGTGATAATTTTAGAGAGCGTGTAGTTAAATTAAAATGTGGCCATACATTTACTATAGATTTTTATAGCAATACTATAATAAGACAGGTTATTATGTGTGAAAATACTTATTGTATGGAATGTGATTCTATATATGAATCTGAATATTCTGATATTATAAAAAAATTATATGAATTAATTAATGAAGAAAAGAATACTTTTAAAGAAATATTAATAGAGAAAAATTTAAATGAATTAGAGAAAAATACTTTAAAAAAATTTAGAAAAGAATTTTATATTAATACAATAAAAAATAAAAACAAAGAAGATAATATATATAGACAGTTTGTATTATATATATTTGATATAATGTTTGATACAGTTTATGTGATTTAAATTTGATTTAAATTTGAATTAAAAATAAATTATATCAATAATTAAAGTATAAATGACTCCTAAAAATGATAAAAAAATTACTGATAAATATGAAAAAAAAACTCAACTTGAGCATATTTTAGATAGACCAGCAATGTATATCGGTTCTACAGAATCTGTAGAGGAAGATATGTATATTTTTGATAATGAAAATAATAAAATAATAAAAAAGAATATATTAATGAATCACGGATTAAGTAGAATTTATAATGAAATATTACTTAATTCATTTGATCAAACTATAAGAAGTGATACTGGGACAAATATTATTAAGGTTAATATTGATAAGAAAAAAAATTCAATCTGTATTCAAAATAATGGAAAAGGTATTCCAATTATGATGAAAGATGAGTATAAGCTATGGATTCCAGAAATGATTTTCGGGCATTTATTTACTTCAAGTAATTATAATAAAGATGAGAAAAAAATTGTAGGAGGTCAAAACGGGCTTGGTGCTAAATTAACAAATATATTTTCTAAAGAATTTATATTAGAAACTATTGATGATGAAAGGAAAAAATCATTTAGTATGACGTGGAGTGATAATATTAATAATAAATCAGTTCCAGAAATTAAATCCTGTAAAAAAAAAGGTTCTACATCTATTACATTTATACCAGACTTAATTAGATTTGGTATAACTGAATTATCTGATGATATGATTAGTTTATTTAAAAAACGAGTTTATGACATTGCTGCCAATACATCTAAAATGTTTCTGTTTATTATAATGATGAAAAGATTTTAATTAAAAAATTTGAGGATTATATTAAATTATATTTATCGGAAGATGATATTATAGAAAAGAAAATTATTGTAGATGAGGAATCTAATACAAGATGGTCAGTTGGTTTATTATTAAGTAATAATGGTTTTCAATCAGTATCATTTGTAAATGGTATATGTACTAATCTTAATGGAACGCATGTCGATTATGTTAGTAGATTAGTATATAACGAATTTCTAAAAAAATTAGAAAAAAAGAAAATAGATATCAAATCTGGATATATAAAGGATAAGATGTTTATATTTGTAAAAGCATTTATTGAAAATCCAGAATTTAATTCACAGACTAAAGAAATTTTAAAAACAAAACAAAGTTCATTCGGTTCTACATTTAATATCACTGATAAATTCCTAAAAGGTATGATGAAAACGGGTATTGATAAAGAAGTGTTAGAATTTTCACAATTTAAAGAAATTCAAAATTTAAAGAAAAATAATGGAAGTAAAAAGAAAAGAGTAAAGATTCCAAATTTGGATGATGCTGAATGGGCTGGAACTGGAAAATCAGAACAATGTAAATTGTTCTTGACTGAGGGTTTAAGTGCCTCTACATATGCTATAGCTGGACTAAGTAAAATTGGTAGGCAAAAATATGGTGTATTTCCTCTTAAGGGAAAATTACTAAATGTAAGAGATCAATCTTCTACTAAAATTAATAATAATGAAGAAATTACACATTTAAAAGAAATTATTGGTCTAAAACACGGACACAAATATTTATCTCTAAGTGATTTAAGATATGGGGGAATTATACTTCTAACTGATTCTGATGTTGATGGCTCACATATAACTGGGTTGATTATTAATATGATTTCTACGTTTTGGCCTGAATTAATAGAATTAGGATTTATATGCTCTTTTGCTACATCTATTGTAAAAGCAACAAAAAGAAATGAAGTTTTAGAATTCTTTACATTAACTGAATTTGAAAATTGGAAAGAAAATAATAATATTAAAGGTTGGTCCTTTAAATATTATAAGGGACTGGGAACATCTACATCAAAAGATGCAAAAAATTCTTTTACTGATTTTTGTGAAAAGTTAATTACATATATTGCCGATGTTGATATAGAAAAAAATATTAATCTTGGATTTAATAAAAAATTAGCTGATGATAGAAAGAAATGGTTATTAAATTATGATAAACAAAATATTATTACACAAAAAGAAAAACAAATTCCAGTAAGTGATTTTATTAATAAAGAACTAATACATTTTTCATATTATGATACACAGCGTTCTATACCAAGTATAGTAGATGGTCTTAAACCGACCCAAAGAAAAATATTACATACTGGATTTGAATATATAGCAAGTAGTACAAAAGAAATTAAAGTGGCACAATTTGGAGCTAAAGTAGCTGAAAAAACCAGCTATCATCATGGAGAAAAGTCTATATTTGATACTATTATCAATATGTCACAAAATTATGTAGGTTCAAATAATTTAAATCTATTATCACCATTTGGAGCATTCGGAACAAGATTAAGTGGTGGTTCGGATCACGCATCTGAAAGATATATATATACAAATATACATCCTTTAACAAATAAATTATTTAATAATAATGATAAACCATTATTAAAATATCAAATAGAAGAAGGACAGAGTATAGAACCCGAGTGGTTTTTACCCTGTCTCCCAAATATTTTAATAAATGGGTCATTGGGTATTGGTACTGGATTTTCAACAAATGTATTACCACATAAATTAGAAGATATTGCTGTATATATGATAGCTAAACTAAATAATAAAAAATTACCTATAATTAATCCTAATTATAGATTATTTACTGGAGATATCATTAAAAATAAACTTGAGAAAAATAAGTATAAAGTTTATGGAAAATATATATTAGATAATAAAGATTTGTCTATGACAATCACAGAACTACCAATTGGAACTTGGACCAAAAAATATAAAGAATTTATAGAAACATTATTATTTGATAAAACAGCTGATAAAGTAAAAATTAAAGAACAATGTATAAAAGACTTTAATGATTCAAAAGTAAGTCCTGTATCTGTATATTTCAAATTATACTTTGAAGAAAGATTTTTTAAAGAATTAAATGAAAGAGATAATAATACAGAAGGAAGAGAATGGATATACAAAAAGTTTAAACTAGTAAGTAATATATCTGAGAATAATATGTATCTATTTGATAAAGATGGTAATATTAAAAAATATGATGATATTTATGAAATATTAGATTATTTCTATACATTTAGATTAGAATATTATCAAAAACGAAAAGATTATATATTATCTAATTTGGAGTTAGAAATGAATATTCTTAAAAATAAAGTTAGATTTATTAAATTAATTACGAAAGAGGATATCAAAATAACAAATATTTCTGATGATGAATTAAATAGACAATTAACAACTTTAAAATTTGATAAATTTAAAAATAGTGATAAAGAATATTGTTATGATTACTTGATTAATTTAAGAATTAGAACTTTAACATTAGAGAATTCAAAAAAATTACAAAATGAATTTAATAATAAAAAAATAGAATTTGATAATTTATTAAAAATAACAATCAAACAATTATGGATAAATGATATTAATGAATTAGTTAAAGAATATAAAATTTATAATAAAATACTTGAAAAAGAAAATAGAGAATTAAGTTTAAACTTATAATAATTCTAAATATTTTTTTTGTTATGATTCTACCCACAGTAATAAACACAACCTACAAAATTACACTTATAACCATTGGTAGTATCTAGCTCATATGTTGCTTGTGTAATAATATTTCCAGATAAATCAATATATCTTTCCGGTGTTGAAAAATCACAATCTTGTGTAATTTTTCCTACAGTATAATTACATATGAATATAGAATCCTGTGTACATCCATAACCGCCAACACCTGCCGATACTATTAAATCACCATTTTCTATAACATTATTTTTATCACAAATCCATATCATTCCTTCTCCAACACTATTAATAATCAATCTTTCATCACCATTTACTTTTTCTATTACAGAAACAAATGTACCCTGTGTGTATGTCCTATCGCCATCATCTTCTCTATCTGATATTACACCGAAAACCTTTTTATCTTGATATGTATTGGTTATATCAACAATCGGTAGTGCTTCATTTATATATAAATTGCCATTATTGATATTATTATATATACCAGTAGATGATACAATCAACCCTACATAATTTATTACATTATTATTAATATCAGAGTTATTAGTTATCGATCTATGTTGTCCAGTAAAATCTATATTAGATACATTGACGCCAGTTGCTAAGAAGCCACGAGTAGATGCCCCTTCTGTAAATAATAAATTATTTGAGACAGATGTATAAATACTCCATATACCATCACCAGCTATATTTTCTAATTTAATACCACCGACATCTGAATTCACTCTTTGTTTGATGTGTAATCTACTTCCTGTGTTAGTCCCACCGATTATAACATCACCAAGTATATCTATTACCATAGCAGTTGATAATACCCCATCAATTGCAGTTAGAAAATACATATCACCATCTGGTGCTACTGTTGAATTATTAGCAATTATTTTAATTTGTGCAACTGGTTCATAATCACTACCGAACGACACATCTCTAGAATACCAAGATATTTTACCCAAGTCATTACCACTTGATATAGAGCTTCTGTTATCGGTTAAACGAATCTCTGGCGTTGTTTGATTAACCTCTAAGTCAGCCGATGGATCATTTGTACCAATACCAACATTACCATTTCTTAAGACCATAGTTTCAACTAGACCGCTGTTCCAATGAGAAAATACTAATCCGATATCAGATGTATCATACCTATAATTGTTAATTCTAGCACTAGTAGTACCACTTGAAGTGTTTTTAAAATCTATAGATAGACCATCTCCAGCAGTACCAGTTCCTTGTAATGCAAATATAGGATTTGTTGTAGATGATATTGAATTTTTAATATGTAAGTTAGTATCTGGGCTATCTATACCAATACCAACATTACCATTTGCTTTAATCATAAACTTTCTTGTACTTATATCAGATGTTTGTTGGTAATTGCCAATAAAGAAGTCAGAAGAACTACCAGAGGTATCAGCTATTCCTGTTTGAAAATATAATACTCCACTATCAGAAGTAATTCTTGCTCGCCCCGTCGCTCCATCTAAATCACCAAGTAATGTCAAACCTGATATATTTAATCCAGTTAATGTTCCTAAACTTGTAATATTAGGCTGTGCAGCTGTTGATAAAGTAGTTGCTAAATTTCCAGTAATGGTAGTATCACCACCAGATGGTGTTATAGTTAAATCTCCAGTAGCACTAACTAACAAATCAGTATAATTTATAGCACCACCATCTGCGTCATTATAGGTTAGTCTCATACAATCACCAGTTGTACTATTAATTTCTAATTGTTTTCCGGGATTAATAGTTCCTATACCAACCAATCCATTAGAAAACACACTCATCGTAGTTAATTTACCAGCATCGTAAATATCTTCTCCAAGAATTGCATTAGAAACAAAATTCATTCTTGAATGTGTAGAAGTTTGACTACCAGAACCTGTATAATAATCAAATTCAAGTCCAATAGCATGTGTATTTGCACCATCAGCCCATTCTGTATATATATATTTATCACTAGTATAACCATTTGTCTCTGATAATTTAATATTACCCTGTCTAATTGTTAGCTTTTCTGGTGCAGAACTTGTCCCAACTGCAATATTACCACTACTTGGTGATATTAATAAATCACCAGTAGCACTAACTGCTAAATCTGTATAATTTGTGGCAGTACCATCTGCATCATTATAAGTCAATCGCAGACATTCTCCAGTAGTACTGTTAATTTCTAATTGTTTATCAGGATTAGTTGAACCTATACCAATTAAACCAGTTGATCCAATTAATAATCTATTTAATGTATTAGATATATAAAACGAATCGGGATTGCCATTTGTAGAACCAGTTGCACCCATTTCCCAATCTACACCATTTGTATTAAATTGTACTGCAGAAACACTAGAAGAACTAGATGATGTTAATGTTAATAAATCACCACCAGTGTCTGATATATTCATTATCCCAACAATATTAGTATCACCGCCAGATGGTGTTATAGTTAAATCACCATCTGAACTAACTACAAGATCAACTTTCTTAATTGTAGATATTAGATCAGTATTAAACAATGATAATTTATTACCTATATTAAATTTAATTTTTGTAGATGGTTCTATATCATCGAATGCCATATACATTGCCGGTATAAATTGTCTAATTTGTGATCCTGATTCCCATTCTAATTGAATCTTTTGAGATCCAGATACATCAGATGATTGTATATATATTGGATACCAAATACCAGCGGTGAGATGTATTGTCTGTGTAATTATACCAGTTGCTGTTTTACTAACCCAATCATTAAATAATAATTCATTATTAATAAATAATCTAATATTATCATCATATCCTACATAAAATGTATATGTTTGAGAATATATAGTTTTGATATAACCGTATATTTCAATACTAAAATTATCAGTTAGTCCAGCTGGGTTATAATCTACAATATTTAAAGAAGTGATCACATCCTTTTTTATAAGTTTTCCTTGTATATTAATATAATCCCTTGCTCTAATAATTAACCCACCTTCTTTAAAATTATTAATAGTATTTTCGATAATTAGGTTTTTAGTAATTTTTACACTTTCTCCAGAAGTTGTTATAATTAAATCACCGGTGGAATTAGTAAAAAGGTCAGTATAATTTGTCGCAGTTCCAGTTGTATTATTGTAAGTTAATCTTAAATTATTACCAGTAGAACTATTAATTTCAACTTGTCTAGTTGGATTTGATGATTGAATACCTATCCTCCCGTTTGCCATAATACTAAATATTTTTGCTGATGTTGATATAGTTTGGTTGTAATTTGTAACAAATAAATTAGCAGAACTTCCAAGTGATGTATTAATACTTGGTTGTAGATAAATATTATTACTATCAATTGTGGTTGATAGTAAACCAGAACCAGATGTTCCATGCATATTAGTACCGCTAGTTAATAAATTAGTAATTTTTCCAAGACTAGTTATATTTGGTTGAGATGCAGTAATAATATTACCGGATAATGAAGTTGCTGTTAATATATTTATATTGCTTATATCTCTATTGGCATCCAATACAAGAGTTTTTTCGGCAGAACCTGTTCCTGGTATAGTCCCGGCATTATAATTAAGTTCATCACTTGTTGTAGCTATAGTAACTCCACCTATCTTAAAATTTATAAATTGATTAATTAATACCATATTTTAATATTTTAATATTTTAATATTAAAATATGATACTATTTATATTATATTAATATATACAAAAAAAATAATATTTTATAAAATAATATTTTATTTTATAGACTATTATTTTATAAAATATAGTCTATAATAAATGTCATCAAATGAAAATTTAGGTTCAATTAAGCAAAATATTTTAATTTCATCATCTAATAAAAGTGATATTTCTAATTTAAATAATGATATTATATTAAGATTTCCAAATAAAGTATTTTTTAAACCACCAAATTATATTCAATTAATTAATTTTGATATTAAAATGGAAATATCAACATTTGGAAATACAAATAATCATATTATATTAACTATTAATCCAGATGATAATGGAGATATAAAAGATTATGATGTAGTTCCTCATTTTAATCCATATATTCGAGATGATTTAACACTAGCAGCTGTTTTTGAAGCGGCATTAAATGTAGAAGTTACTGAATTTATAAATCCAAGTTTAACAGAAGTACCTGGTGGTGGTGGCCCTAATCCAGATATTCCACCAGTACCTGATGCTTCTGATGATACGTATCCCGGATTATCTTTTACATGTGTCCATACCACTATTGAAATTATTATAGATAATTACAATATAGAACAAGATGATTCTACTTCTATTTTTAATATAACTGCAACTAGACCAGTAAAATTACAATTCGATGTTAAGGATTCTATTGGCCCGTTAATGGGTTTTGGCAATGGTGTTTATGATAATGTAACCAAATTAGAAGGAACTTCAGTTCAGTCTATAGAAAAATACAATTCAATTACAGTATTTAATGATACTAAGGCATCCCTAAATAACGCAATACCTGTATATCCCAATTATAATGATATCAATTGTAAAATGGAATTATATGATTCTAATAATATAAGAATACCTAATATAGATTACCCAGGAAATCCATTGGATTATATAAATGATCCAGGTGATGTTACTATATCACTTGGTGATGGTGGTACAAGTTATTTTTATGAAAATATATGGTTTGTTTTAGAATTATTAGAAATTGAATTAAATAGGTATAGTACATCATTTACACCAGAGGCAGAATTTAAAGTATTATATAACTATGCCGAACATAAGGTAACTATAGAAAATATCGGAGGAACTGTACCGGCAAGGTGGGGGTTTTCATTTGCATTTTCAAAAATAGATGATGGTGTCCGAGCAACATCTGGATCTTTACATAAAATTCTTGGATTTGAGCAGAGAACATTTTTAGGTCAAACTTCATATACAAGTATGTTAGAAACTAGAATATTTGGCAGAGTCTTTGCTGAAGATTATATATTATTATGTTCTGATTTAATTAGTAATAATTCAGATAGAAATGTTATAGGTATATCAAATGGTAATTCAATTAAATCAAATAATATATTATTTGCTATACCAATTTCAAGGGCACGCAATTTTAGCCCAAATGAAATAGAAAATTATACACTTAATATTGAAAGTAGTAATTTTAGTATAGGTTATAAAGAAAATGATTTTGATGATGAAAATCAAGCAGAAATTAGTTTTTATATTCGCTTGCTATCTGGTAGGCACGTGTTATCAACGTGTTCATGGACTTCACTAATATCATTTACTTATTAACAAAAAATATTATAGAAATATCTACAAAAAAATATTATAAAATAATTATAGTTATTTTTTTAAATTCAACCAGTTCAATTCTTTTTTTAAATACTTATATTTAATTTTTGTATCTTTATTAATATATTCATGTCTTAATTTATTACTATCTCTTAATTTATAAATTAGAATAGAATATTTTTCTAATCTATCTAAAATTTCATACCATAATTCATCATCTTTATAGTCATTTAAAATTTCAGTGTATTGTTCTTCGTCCATACATTGTGTAAATATTATATTAGTATTATCCAATAATTTTGTATAACTTAATAATTGTATTTTTTCATATACTGGTATTGAATCAAAAATTCTATTTCTTCTATTCTTTATTTCATTGATATATTCTGTTCCATCTTGTTTTATTAATCCATCAATTTTTCCACAAATTAAGAAATTGGAATAAAGTTTAGTATAACATTTTGTATTATTATCATAAACTTTATTGCTTGTATTTTTTTCATATATCTTTATTGCCTTATCTTCTGTATTTGTTCCATAATTACAGTTAAGTTTATTATTCATTTCATTTTTAATTTTATTTTTTTCTTTATCATTAATTGTAGAATTATTTAGTATAACTTCTAATTTCTCTAAATTTTGTTTTAATGTTATATTATCAATAATTTTACTTTCTATAATATTATTAATAATATTCTTAGAGTCTTTATCCAGATTTTTAATTAAATTCTGAGTAATTTCTTTATCAGTAAGAAATTCCATACCAATATTCTCTTCGTCAAATTCCATTAAATCTTCTCTTTTTTTATACAAATTTTTTTCAAATAAATTAATGAAATCATCTTTTTTTGTATATGTGTTATATCCAGTTATTTTAGCAATTTCACTACTATTAATACACAACATCT
>Ga0255773_10003252_pt1 | contig 14547 bp, 13 predicted proteins | sample 011ome_17_FD_179971 | JGI IMG/M metagenome (GOLD analysis project Ga0255773, IMG submission 179971) | Coastal salt marsh microbial communities from the Groves Creek Marsh, Skidaway Island, Georgia - 011502XT metaG (version 2) | ecosystem: Environmental > Aquatic > Marine > Intertidal zone >...
CTCTTACTCTGTTGTTATTAAAACAATAAAATTACAACAGCAACTCCTCGGACGCGTTGGATAAGATCCGATTCGAAGGCTTGACCGATAAGAGCAAGTTAGAGTCGCAGGTACGACGACGCAGAAATCAATTAAAACATTCTTCCAAAAGCTTCTTTTTCCTTCTTTTTGCTTCTTTTTTTTTCCTAAAAATTTTTGCTGACATTTTCGTTCTCTTTCTCTCTTACGCGATACGAATGACGTTCAACGACATAACAGCCGGAATTATTCATCCATTTAATCCCGGACAAGACGAACAACACCATCTCAATCATCGACTCCGGGGTTGGGATGACGAAAGCGGATTTGGTGAACAACTTGGGGACGATCGCGCGATCCGGGACGAAGGCGTTTATGGAAGCGTTGACCGCCGGCGCGGATATTTCCATGATTGGCCAATTCGGCGTTGGTTTTTACTCCTCGTATTTAGTCGCGGAGAAGGTTGTCGTGTATACCAAGCATAACGACGACGATGGGTACAGGTGGGAATCCCAAGCTGGCGGGTCGTTTACGGTGACCAAAGACGCCGACGCGGACGCTTTGGGGAGAGGGACGAAGATCGTTTTGCACTTGAAGGACGATCAGATGGAGTATTTGGAGGAGAGACGATTGAAGGATTTGGTGAAGAAGCACTCGGAGTTTATTTCCTACCCGATTTCGTTGTGGACGGAAAAGACGACCGAGAAGGAAGTTTCCGACGACGAGGAAGAGGAGTCCAAAGAAGGCGAAGAAGAGGAAGGGAAAATCACGGAGATCAAAGACGAAGACGAAGCCAAGGAGAAGAAGAAGAAGACGGTCAAGGAAGTCTCGCACGAATGGGCGATCATGAACAAGCAAAAGCCGATTTGGATGAGAAACCCGGAGGAAATCACGAAGGACGAGTACGCCGCGTTTTACAAGTCGTTGACGAACGATTGGGAGGAACAGTTGGCGGTGAAGCACTTCGCGGTGGAAGGTCAGTTGGAGTTCAAATCAGTTTTGTTCGTCCCGAAGCGCGCGCCGTTCGATTTGTTCGACGGGAAAAAGAAAGCGAACAACATGAAGTTGTACGTGAGAAGAGTGTTCATCATGGACAACTGCGAAGACATCATCCCGGAGTATCTCTCGTTCGTCAAGGGTATCGTCGATTCCGAGGATTTACCGTTGAACATTTCTCGCGAGATGTTGCAACAAAACAAAATCTTGAAAGTCATCAAGAAGAACATCGTCAAGAAGTGCATCGAGATGTTCAACGAAATCGCGGAGAACAAGGACGACTACACGAAGTTTTACGAAGCGTTCGGGAAGAACTTGAAGTTGGGCATCCACGAAGACACGCAAAACAGAGCCAAGTTGGCGGAATTGTTGCGATACAACTCCTCGAAATCCGGCGAAGAGATGACGTCGTTGAAAGATTACGTCACGCGCATGAAGGAAGGGCAAAACGACATCTACTACATCACCGGCGAAAACTTGAACGCGGTCAAAGCCTCGCCGTTCATCGAGAAGCTCAAGAAGCGCGGCTACGAAGTCTTGTACATGGTCGACCCGATCGACGAGTACGCCGTCCAACAGTTGAAAGAGTACGACGGCAAAAAGTTGGTCTGCTGCACCAAAGAAGGCTTGCAACTCGAGCAAACCGAGGAAGAGAAAGCGTCGCTCGAAGAAACCAAGGCGAAGTTTGAAAACTTGTGCAGAACGATGAAGGACGTCCTCGGCGACCGCGTGGAAAAAGTTGTCGTTTCCGACCAACTCGTCGACTCGCCGTGCATTTTAGTCACCGGCGAATACGGATGGTCCGCGAACATGGAAAGAATCATGAAGGCGCAAGCCTTGAGAGACAACTCCATGTCCGCGTACATGCAATCGAAGAAAACGATGGAGATCAACCCGGACAACGCCATCATCAAGTCCTTGCACGCTCGCGCCGAATCCGACAAAGGCGACAAGACCGTCAAAGATTTGGTCTTGTTGATGTACGAGACCGCCATCTTGACGTCTGGTTTCTCCTTGGACGAACCAGCGACGTTCGGCTCTCGCATCCACCGCATGATCAAGTTGGGCTTATCCATCGACGACGACGACGACGAGGAAGGCGACGACTTGGCCGACTTGCCGCCGTTGGAGGAAGACGTCGACGAAGGTTCCAGAATGGAAGAAGTCGATTAATTTTAATGCACGACAAAAGCGGAGGTCGAGGAAAGAGGAAGCGAATCATAAAAGAGAAAGCTTACTACGAACGAATAAAGAGGAGGTTGAGGAGGAAAAATACACGAAAATATACACACACAACGGAAAAAGAGAGAGAGAAAGAGAGAGAGAAAGACGCCGCGATATCGCGAAGGGAGATATACTACGCGTATTTAGAGAAGGCGTTTTAATACATAAACACCTCCTAAAACTGATACACTTAAAAACGAAGACACGAAACCCCTTAAAAAACGCACTAAAGCGCACGCGTCGTCGTCATCACAGGTGATGACAATAATAATGACGACGACGACGACGACGACGACGACGGCGCTTTTATTGAGTAGTATTTGCCTTATTTTTTTCCTTCATAAAGAGCCGCGTCTGTCATTTTTTCTCCCCACAACACATACTCCTCCTCATTAATTCGCGGAAACAAACGCACGCGCAAAACGCAACACGCGCGCGAGAAAGAGCGAAAGAGAGAGAGAGAGAGAGAGAGGCGTTCTTTTGCGTTGAAAGTGAGCGCGAATACTTTTGTGGTTGTCGTTGTTGTTCGAGAATAAGTACACATGAGCAGCCACCCAGGGGGCGCTTCCGGGGAAATGCAACAGACCAGGCACACATCTTTCACCAAGCGAGAGTACGCGCAAATGAAGCGAGAAGTCCGAAAAGTCGTACTCCCAGTCTCGGTGGCGATATGGGCGACCGTGTGTTTCGTCGAGATGCTGAGAACAGATTCCGACGACGACTCTTACGATGCTACGAATACCAACGGATCGATGGTTTCCTCTGCCTATAACGAAAAGGCCACCGACTCGACGAAAACGAAAATGATTGGAAGCGTAGAAAATGCATTCATTTTTGTCCTCTTTGTCACCGCGGCGACGTTTGGTCTGTATTTATTGTTCAAACACAGATGCGGGTCGGTGATTTGGGCGTACATGGCATTTTCTGGGTTTAGTATATTCGGCGTTTTAGGCGCGACGGTGGCGCTGCAGGTGTTGCGGAGGTACGAGATAAACGTGGACGTTGTTTCGTTCGCGTTTTATACGTGGAACGTCACCGTGGTTGGCGTTTTGAGCGTATTCTTATGGCCCGGGAGTTTACGCGTGAAGCAAGGGTTTTTGGTGTTGATTTCGGTGATTGTTGCGTATTATTTCGTGACGCAAATCGCAGAGTGGACGACGTGGACGATGTTGGTGTTTATGGCGATTTACGATTTGTACGCGGTGTTGACGCCAAACGGGCCTTTGAGGAAGATTGTAGAGTTGAGTCAAGAGAGAGAGGAGGCGATTCCGGCGTTGGTATACGAGGCGAGAGGCGGTAGTAGAAGTGGTAATGGTAGCAGAAGACGGAGGAGGAAGAAAAGTAACAGTGAACGGCAAGGAGACGACGCTTCGTTAGACGGAGACTTGTCGTCTTCGCCCGAGAAGGACGCAGTCGGGGAGAAAACATCCCTCTTAGGAAGAGGAAGCAACGGTAGTAGCAAAATAGAAACCGCGCCACTCCTCCAACGTTTCGACGAGAACGATGACGACGACGACGACGACGACGACGAAGGCGACCTCCCGGAAGGCATCAAACTCGGCTTGGGCGATTTCATCTTCTACTCGGTCCTCGTCGGCCGCGCGGCTATGCAATCCTTATTCTGCGCCGTCTTTTGCTACGTCGCCGTCATCAGTGGCTTAATCGTCACTCTCACCGGTTTAGCTTTGCACAAGGCCGCATTACCAGCGTTGCCAGTCTCCATCGCGCTCGGCGTCATCACCTTCGTCGCGATTAAATTTTTGATCGAACCTTTCCTCGTCTACGAGTTTGGCCGCGACGCGATGGAATCGATTCCGGACGATTACAACCCCGGCATGAGTAGTAGTGCGAGTAGTACGAGTAGTATGAGTAGTAGTAGTAGCAGCAGCAGTTACTCGCTGTTAGGTCAATCCTCCTCTTATTGGCCTTTGCATTAGGAGAGAGAGATAAAGTGTTGTAGTTTTATCAGTTTGTTCCACGAGGTTCCTCGTACTTTTGACTCCATTAAAAAATACTGCACCATCGGACAATTAAATTAAACGGAGATGCCACGCGCTCGAGGATTTCATGCGCTTTGTTTCTCCTTCCTGTGCTTCATTCGGGTGGTTCTCGCCATCGCCCCGCGCGATTTATCAAACTTTCAGGGTTTGTACAGCTGTCCCGTGGGTGCTTCGATTGCCAGAGTGAGTTCTGTTTCGCAAGTGCAAAAGGTCGTGAAAAATGCAAAGAAAGTGAAAGCCATCGGCGTCGGGCACTCGTGGTGGCGCGAGAATTTCTGCGCCTCCTCGTCGTCTTTATCGTCGAACGAGGGAGAGGAAACGACGATACCTCTGGGAGGCGCTCGTGGGATGCGATACGTCGGAGAGATTAACGAGAGAGAGAAAACGGTGAAAGTTGGATGTGGGATAACTATTCGCGACCTGTTGGACTCTCTCGAGAAGAAGGGATACGTGTTACCGACGTTTCCTTGGTACATCGATCAAACGTTATGCGGTGCCATCGCGACTGGATCCCACGGTTCTTCTTTAAAGTTCGGCAGTCTTTCGAGCGAGAAGATGTTGTTGGAGATGGAAGTCGTCCTCGCGAACGGCGAGTTGAAACGGTTGACGCGAGATAAAGATCCGGAGTTATTTTCGGCGTTTAGTGTGAGTGTGGGTAGGCTCGGGGTTATCGTGAGCGTAACCGTGCGAGTGGAGGAAAATTCAAGGACAGAAAGGCACGTGAAAGTTATGAGCGCGGAAGAGTTAATCGAGGAGTTGGACAGAGCCGGAAAGGAGTTCGCGGAGAACAACTTTACTGTGACGGAATCGCTGATGAACCGATTGGACACGACGCAAAGCTTGTGGTTTCTAACCCGAGGGTCGAGTAAAAATGCCGCTTGGCGAGCGACGCACGTGACGAGACCGAAAGTGGCCCCGGTTCCCGGTTCGCCGTTTTACGAAGCCGAGAGAAAATATTGGGAGAAGAAACGAGACGCGTTTGTCGCGGCGAACGAAACGCCTGAAAGCGCCGCGCAAAGGTCACTCGGACGATTCCAAGAGAGAAGATGGGTGCGAGAGTTAGACAGAAATACAGATGGAAGCGAAATCTCCACGCCGAACGTGCAAACGTATTCGAACATTCGTTTCGATCGTCAACCGAGAAGAATCGAACGGCGAGGTGAAATCCCTTCGTTGGGCCTTGCCGCCACATCCGAGATGGTCGCGTATTTGCTCGAACGCGACTGGCTTCCTGGACCGGATTTTTCCAAACGAGACGCGCTCGTCTCGCAACGATTCGAAATGTCCTACAACGCCCCGGACGCAAACATGTACGATCAGTACGAAGTCGCCGTACCGTTAGAAAAAGCTGCCGAGTGCGCCCGAGAGGTTTATAAAGAGAGCGGCAAAATATTCGAATCAACCGGCGATACCGTGGCGAGAAGTGGTTTTCGAGTCCCAATCTTGTTACGATTCGTATCCTCGGAGCCGGAAAATCTTCTTTCCCTCTCCTACGACGGACCAAAAGTGTACTTTAACTTCGAGGACTATCTCAAATACCGCTCGCCATCCGCCTCGGAACCGAACGCCGCCTTCCGCCTCGTCTCCAAAGTCTTCCACTCCTCCAAATGCTCTCACGGTCGCAACCACTGGGGTAAAACCAAAGACTACAAAACGTTACAATCTGTCTCTCAGCCGTTGCACGAACAGTTCAAATCCAACTGGTGCTCGTTCGGGTGCGTCGCCAAACAGCTCGACCCGGATCGAAAGTTTGAAAGTTTGTTCCAGAAAGGATGGACCTGGGACGAGAAAGCTTTGGAGTGCGGATGTAAATCATCATCATCATCGTCAAACTTTACATACGACCACGTGAAATGCGGGGAATGGTGCGGCGGAGGCTCGTTCGCCGAATAAGAAGGAATAAAATGAAGAATACGTGTCACGTGTTTACTACGCTAGCGAGTGCGTATTTTTTGCCTCTTTTTGCTTGCAAAGAAGAACCTAATGGATAAAGAAGCAGATTTTTCTTCACAACTTAAACACGCGCGCATATACACGCAAAAACACACACACGCACGAAACATCGACATGTTCGCAACGACACCTTCCGTTTCTTGTGCTTTCACCGCTCGAGACTCGAGAAGAGCTTCTTCGCAGTCCGCTGCTTCCTCTCGGTGTTCCTCTTCCTCTTGTTCCCGAAGCGGCTGCGGATTTCCACTTCTGAAAGTCTTTTCCTTTGAAGGTGCGCGAGGGATAAGGAGCGAGAGAGGGAGTATTACGAGCATCAAAAGAGAAGGAGGAGCACATCACCACTCGTTCTCGCGACGACGTGAAAAGAAGAGCATCAGTATCAGTAAACGACGACGACAAAGAGAAAATGGGTTGCTGTTCTGCCCCAAAGCAGAAGCAGATAAAGAAGGCGAGAAAGAGCAACCGAAACGTTTATCGAAGAAAGAAGCGGAGGAAGCCGCACGAGCCGCGCTGATGGGCGCCATCGGGAACAAGAAAGATAAACTGAAAGCGTTCGATAACGGAGGGAGAGGCGGCGGTTTTTTCAATTTCGGCGGCGGCGGCGGCGGCGGCGGCGGCTCCGGCGACGGCTCGAATAAAGGGACTTTGCAAGTCCTCTTCCTCCTCTTTTGCGTCGTGTTTGTCTTTTACGGGTTGAAACCTGTGAGCGCGATGTTCGTGAACTTGATTTATTACGCGTTTAAAATTCCAACCGGACGACCAGGCGACGAAGAACCGGAGGATGCGTTGAGTTACGCATCCGGGAAAGCAGGGCAGAGCGCGGATGCTGACGTGATCAGTAAATACGGAGGAGACGACGACGACGACGACGACGACGACGACGAATAACTCATAAATAAAAGCTATAGCCAAGAAAGATACTACTAACAAAAGGGAAGGTCCTGATGATACTCACGATACCAAATTTATACACTACTGCTCCCATTATCCTCCGTCCCTGGTCTCCGTATCTCTCGCTTTTGAAAAGTCATCCCAGGGTGCAAATCACCTCATTAGTATTCAAACACCCAAAACACCTCCTCTCTCGCGAAAACTCCGCGACAAAATACACACAACTACTCCTCTCGCAATAATGGTCAAACACGTGGAATCTGCGGATGAATTTCTCGCGCTCAAGAAAGCGAGCAAACCGGTACGTGTATCTCTTTGATCATCTCTTTTTCCCCAACGGTCTCTACACAACAGTCGTTTTGTGTTTGAAACGCTCTCTTATTCTCTCGTTATATCTCTGCTTTGCGACGACTTTTGCGCGCGCGCTCTCACTCACTCACTCTCGTACTTTTACGATCGACGAGATGTGAAGAGTGCGATCCTTTCGCGCTCTCGCCGCTGACAAACGCATCTCTCTCTTTCCAACAACATTTCGAACATTTTGATCTGATTTTCCCCGACAAGTTATTGGTGGACTTCACGGCAACCTGGTGCGGCCCGTGCAAAGCGATCGGCCCGTACTTCGAAGAGCTCGCCGCAAAGTTCCCAGACGTCACGTTCGTGAAAGTAGACGTGGACGAATTGGACGACGTCGCGGCGTCGTGCGGGATTTCAGCGATGCCGACGTTTCAGTTGTACAGCAACGGGGTCATGGTGAAGGAGATGTGCGGCGCGGATAAGGCGAAGTTGGAAGCGTTGGCGAACGAGGCGAACGAGTTGTAATAAATGAATCATCATTAGCGTCATCATCGTGCGTTGATTAGAGAAGTATTCTTTTAATAACATATATATATATAATAAAATCCAATGTCTTCGCTTCGCGTAAAGCCATACCACGTGGCGGTACGATGATATCGAGTCGCTTATTTTACTTTGGCTGCGGCACTTTGCTACCACCACCACCATCACCGTTGCCGTCGTCGTCTCCAGGCGGTCCGCCCGTGGCCCACCCGGGCGGTAATTGCCCACCACCGCCTCGTCTCGGCGCCGTCGTCGGTGTCAATAAGCGCTCGTCTTTAAACTCCACCTGACTCTCCGCGTCTCTCAAAAAGCTACCAAACGCCACGGCTTCTAAAACCAAACGTCTTTGCGCGGCATATGGTAACGTCAACGTTTCTACGTCGTTGTTTGCCACCACCTCTCGAACTCTTTGCATGAGTTCCTCCGGCGTCGTCGCGTTGTCGCCGACGGCTTCCATGAGTTCTTTTTGCAATTCTTCTAAAGATCCGAAAAGAGCGCCGGTTTGGCGTTCAGCTAACGCGACGCCTTCTAAAGACACGATTCGAGCGGTTTTGGCCAAAATCTCCCCGTTAAACGTTTGCACGTATTGCTTCAGCGTCAACTTGCCGGTTTCCGGCGTGTCCACCCGTTGATTTTGATTGTTTCTAATCTTTGCTTTTTCCTCCTCGCTAAACCCGCCGAAAAACTCATCTCCGGCGTAATTCGTCGGATCGTCCTCGGCTTCGTCCATGGAATCCATCGCCGACGCCGCGTTGAACACATTCTCCAACGCGATAGCAGAATCCATTGGATTTTGCGGCAACGTCCCCAACGCTCGATCCAGCTGAAACCTTTTATCCACTCGCCTCACGAAATACCCAAACATAATCGACGCCGCGTACACTTGCGCCGCTTGCAGTTTGCTCATCCTCACCAACTGACTCGGCCACGAGTTCGCCGCTTCCGGTCCTAACGCCGCCATCAAATGGTCCCGAACCATTTCCAAAGCCTCGCTCGAGTGCACGCCCGACGTCAGTCTGCTCAAATCGATGGATTTAAGAAACGCGTCGTCGTCCAAGGGAGGGAGCATGTCCACGCCGGACGTTAAAAACTGTGTTCGTTTTTGTCGTTTAATAAAAGCGACGAAAGCGATTGAGAAAGAGAGAGATGAATAATAAGAGAGAGGTTAGTACACACACGCACACAAACATCATCAATCCATCGTCATCGTCATCAAGAGAGAGAGAAAATATCTAAACTGTTTTTGCATCAATTAATTAATAGTACCTTGTGTATGATCGAAGCGTACATCGCGTCTTCCACCGCTCTTCTGCGGTCCATTCTTTTGATGTCGTTGATTCGTTTGTACAACGTCAACGACATCTCGGAATCCTTGGAATCCTTCTTTTCATCGCTCTCGTTCATCATCGAAGACGAAGACGAAGAATCGATCTCGTCGCTTAACTTTTCCAAAACGGATTCGATCGCCGCTTCGAAGCTTTGCGGTTCCGTGGAGAGGATGTATTCGAGCATTTCTCCGTGCGGGGACGTCGGCGTGGCCGGCGCTAAAGAGAACGACTTATTCTCGTCTTCGCCCTCGTCGTTGGACGGCGAAATAGCATTCGTCTTCGCGCTTCTTCTTTGACGAGGAGGGTGCCTTCGTCTTTGCGTCATCTGATGTTTCTTCTTTAAGAGCGCTTTAGCGGGAGGAGGAGGCGCTCTCGAAGAGGACACGGCGTATGAAGCGACGAAGGACGGTGCGAATACCGACGAGGACGGCATGGTATTAATTTCGCGAGCGTTCGTTTATGAGTGCGCGCGCTGTTTTTCCGCGTAAAAATGAAGCATTTTCCTTGCAAGGAAAATGCTTCATAAAAGAGAACTTATAATAAGCTCTCGCTTAACCGCATCTGGAAACGCTTCTCGCGCGAAAGAGAGCGAGCGAGAGAGAACGATAACGTCGACGATGATCTGTTCTCGTCGAGCGATGGAAAGGGCGCTGCTTTTGAAAAGGAAGAGCAGCAGGTTTACGTCGACTTTCGCGTCCAATTCGTCGTTTTCCTCCAAAGCGCAACAACGAGAAGACGAAGATGAAGCGCAGCGAGGACACCGGCTGGGAGGAACAATAACGACGACGAGTGCGCTTCCTTCGCTTCGCTCGAGGATGAAACACTTCGCGAAAATCGTCCACCCGGATATTCTCGGACAACATTTTCCAAGAGCGAACGCGATGCACGAATCAGAGGACAAAGAACGGAAATACGTCTTGGAGAATAACCAAAACGCGTTGGCGGAGTTGAACGCGGTGCTGGATTCAATCACGAAGGAGAAGAAGTTTCCCAAGACTGGAGTGAAGGTGATTATTGCGGTTTTGTTGTTAAAGGCATTTTTCTTGTCTCTCGTCGTCGTTTCTTTCTCTCTCGCTCTTTGTCTTTGTCGTCTCGGATGGATGTTCGTTCCGCTTTATGCGAGCGGATGTTCGCGTTCGCGCGCGCTCTGTCTGTCTGTCTGTCTTGTCTCTGTCTGACGCGTTTCTCTCTCTCTCTCTCTCTCTCATAACAGAGGCTGAAGTTTTATTACGTCACGCGGGAAAGGTCCGACGTCGTCGAAAAGAGGATGATAAAGAAAGAAGGCGAAGGGAAGGAGGAGGAGGAGGACGAAGGCGAAAAGGAAGACGAACTCGTCTTGCGCGAGGCCAAATTTACGCTGAAAACGAACGGCGGGGACTGTAGGAACGTGCTGAAGCAAAGTTTGCGGAAGTTGTTCGCGGAGGTTTTGGAGACGAGTACGAGTGAAGGCGGCGGCGGCGGTGGTAGTAGTAGTAGTAATAAGAGGAGCGGGAAGAAATCTAACAACAACTCTTTTTCTTCTTCTTCTTCTTGTTCTTCTTCTTTGGGCGATTTTACGTGGGAAGCGTCGGATTGGGCGAACGAAGGAACCGAAGAGGAGCAAGAGCGGGAGCGGTTTCACGAGGAAAGGGAAAGGCAAACGGAGGAGTACGAGAGAATGGTCGCGAAGAGGGAAAGAGAGGAGAGGATAAACGGTAGCAGTAATAGTAGCGATAGTAATAGCCGAGAAAAAAGCTCTTCTTCGCACGCGTCCGAAAAAGAGATGAAACGAGAACAACGGCGACACGAAAAGTTACAACAAGATTTGCGAAACATGGACCCGTTGTTTGAAGGCATCGCGTTTGTCCCGTGGTTGCCGGAAAACGAGGCTGGAAAAAGTAGAAAATTAAGCGTCGCGAAAGAAGTCGTTCCAAAGTTGCAAAAGAACGGTTGGAATTTGAAAAAAGAGAGCTTGAAAGAGGTGTGGCGAGGGCAACGAGACCGGGCGGTTTTGTTAGAAGGTTTGGACGGAGCGAGTGCAGCGGCTATGCACGCGATATTGAGGCACTCGGAAATCGCGGAGAAGCAGTTAGGACCGCCGGTGATGAATAGCGCGGATACGTTCGAGTGGTTCGATTGATTGCTCGCTCGCTTGCTTGTATGTTTCGTATCTCTCTTCTTCAAATATTTCGTTGTATTTATAAAAAAGGAATGTAATGTGTATATCAAAAAGTAAAGCTTGGGTGCGAGTACAGCAACACGTACGATTCTCTTTCAAACTTTTCAGTTTCGTTTAATCGCGCATTGCCGGACGTGCCCACGATGTCCTCGTCGTATATAGTCCACGTTTCTTTGTTGTGAACGTTACCGAGTTCGAGGACTTTTTTGTTTCGCACGTGGAGTAGCGTTCGACCTCCTTCTTCGTCTTCACCACAGTGCGAGAGAACCGAATGTAACGAATAAACCCCGTCCCCTATATCATTGGTAGTTGTGGTAGATGCGCACACCTCCGGTGGAAGGGTGTGGTTGGACGATTTTGGCAACAGGGAAAGAGGAAGATTTTTTGGACACGAGACGCGCCAACACACCTTGCGTCGCTCGTTGACGCTCGGATCGTCTTTCCTCTTCATCCAGACGAAACGGTTTACATGCACGAGTAGATATCTCGGCAGCTGCGTCAACAAACGCGTTTCTTCCGCGACATCTGCGCCGCACTTTGCGCACCGGTGCTCGATAACTTTCGTCTGAAAATACTCTCTCAGTTGCACCTCCAAAGGGTGATGCCGCAACGCGCCATTCGCGCTATTCAACGAAGGCATGTCGAGAGATAAGTGCATCATAGTCTCTTCGCGAACAGAGACGTCTTGACACGCAACGCATTGCGTGCGAACTTCGCATCGCATCTCAAAGTTCCGTCGCGCGGGGCACCTGGTTTCGTAGACGGATAGGTTTTGGCACGCTTCTTCTTCTTCTTCTTCTTCTTCTTCTTCTTTCGGTTTCCATAACGCCTCTTTTGCGGCCATTTCTTGCGCGACGATTTCACCAAAGTTAAGTGGCGCTTCTGATTCGTTCTTGTCCGCGTCTTTTGTCGTCTCTTCCTCTTTTGGCGCCGTTTCCTCTACCTTTTTCTTCTTCTTCTTCGGCAACTTACCGACTCGATGCGCCTCTACCATTTCCTCCTCTAAAGTCTCCAACACGCCCAAAAGGATCTCTCTCGCATCGCTCGCCTTCTCGCCTCTCTTTATTATCTTCACCCTTTTCCATCTTTCCTCAACTTTTCTCGCCACTGCCATCGCCGCCCTTTCTTTCTCCTCGCCGGCTAAAGTGTCCGCGCAGTAAAAAGCGTCGTTCGACGACGACGCCAACAAAGCCTCGCGCAAGATCGGAAAGAACCGCCCTTCTTTCCATAGATACGCGCTCGCGATGATCTCCGGATCTTCCTTCGAGTCTTTTACAAACGCATCCACGTGTCGCAGCATCGTCACGACAGCCGTCCACGCGACATCCGGGTGCTTCGAATCGTCTTCTTTGTCTTCGTCTTCCTTCATCTCAGAGGTCGTTTCGCCTCCTCCTCCTGCTCCTGCTCCTGAGTCCGCTCCTTCGCTCAAGCTCTCTTTCTCTTCCCTCACAGGACGACGACGAGGATAAAACTTCTTCTTTTCGCCGCTCGTACCACCGAACGCCATCGTCGCGTTCCTCCTCTTCTTTATCGCGTTTGGTGTCTTCACGCACTGTTGTTGTTGTTCTTCGTCCTCTCGTCGTTTCTTCGCCGCTTTGAAGGTCACGTTTACGAACGGGACAAAACCTCTTCTCTCCTTGCGTTCGCGCGCTGTCTTCTTCATTTTGTGTGGAAGAGCACAGAACGCGTTGTTCGATTCTGGACGAAACGAGTGGATTCGATGTTCGCGTCGTCGTCACCTTTGGTCGTAAACTCGCGCGTATTCTTTCGCGTATTTTCTCTGCCGCTTTTTGTGTGTTTCGCGTCACAAAATATGTATCACCACACGTCTTCTCTCTTTGCGAAATGAGTTTTAACGAAACATGAAACCGTACGCGCGTAACGAAAACTACGCGTTCCTTTCCGGGTGCACGATCACGACGACGACGACAAAGACCGATGCTTCATCGTCTTCATCCGCGCATTCACGAGGAAGAAAAATCATCGATTTTTTTCCAATCAACGACACGTTTTTGCACGTCAGCGAACAAGTCGCGGTGGTGTCGATTGTCTCCGCGGTGTTCGTTTTAGTGGACGTCGGGAGAGTGAGAGCGAAAGAGGTTTTACTTTGGAGCGTTTTGAGCGCGATGGTTGGGATGGTTTGCACGAGAGTCGATGATGCGGACGAAGCTGAGGAGGACGAGAAGAAGAAGACAAAGAAGAAGTCAAAAACGAAGAAGATGTTACGGAGCAGCGAAAAGCATCGTCGAGATCATTTCGTGACCGCGCTGAAACGCCGAATTCGGCTCGGCGTCGGTGTGACACTCGCCGTGGCGATATCCTCTCCGCTCTTTCTAACGATGACGGCGTCGGTGTCCGACGACACCGCGGTGGCGGTTTCTGGAATCCTCGCGTTTGTCCATCTCGCGACGCACGATTATCGCGCCGAGAGCACGAGTTTAGGCAACGCCTTGGAAGGAGTGAGTCTGGTGTCGGCGATTTTCAGCGCGAGTTTAATGGCGAGCCGTTTGAAGACGGTTTTGGACGCGTTCGCGTGCGCGTTGTTGGCGGTTGGCGCGTTTACGATGTCCATGCCGTTGCGGAGGCAGTGGCGAACGAGGGAAAAAAGCACGTCGTCTTTCGCGACGACGGTTTCGGCGCACGGTATCGCCGCGTGGATGCTTGAAATGATCGACTCTAAGTTAATGATCGCATATGTTATTACAATTGGACTCTTTTTAACGCTCGCGCCGCTTTCGTTCGCGTTCGCGCGACGGACGTTAAAGATGAAAATCGAAGGTCCGTGGGCGGAAGCGAAACCGGAGTTGGACCTCATGCGATCCTCGGTACGACGCGCCGGGGTGCCAATTTTTAGACACATTTTAGCCAACGCGCCGTCCAGAGAGGGGCGATAGATAGATACATGAGCAGATAGATGGATAGATTTTAGTGGTACTTTATGTATGTTAGTTCTGTATGAGAAAGTCTTAATTTTAGTCAGAAACGCTTTTTTTTTCACAATTGTTAAAAAAAAAGTCAACAACAACAACATAAAAATTCGCATGGTTTCTCCTTTTACTTAGATGACTTTCGGATCACACATCAACCGCGCGATGTGCGTGGACTACTCCTCCGCGTTTCTTTTCGTGTACGTCTCAGTGCT
>Ga0255773_10003256_pt1 | contig 14542 bp, 18 predicted proteins | sample 011ome_17_FD_179971 | JGI IMG/M metagenome (GOLD analysis project Ga0255773, IMG submission 179971) | Coastal salt marsh microbial communities from the Groves Creek Marsh, Skidaway Island, Georgia - 011502XT metaG (version 2) | ecosystem: Environmental > Aquatic > Marine > Intertidal zone >...
TTTGGAAATACCAAAAATGAAATGCATAGACTTTTACTTTGTTTATTAAATTATTAAACATATATACCCCTTTCGTTTATTTGTTTAATATACTACATCCTCAACCATTTGTCAAGAATTTTTTTTTTAGTTCATTACGAACCCGCTTGTATCGGTTTTTGCTTTGCCTTTTGCCTTTAAACCTACTACAACATTTTTTGGGTCGAGCAATCTCAAGTCATGCTCATCACCATTTATAACCTTGTAGCCCTTAAATGTTTCGGGTAATTCTTTACGAAATACAACCGCCACATTGCCACCTCGAGACAATACTTCCATTGCCTTGTCGTAATTATCCTCATTTAAACTATATGTTAAATGATAGTTTGGCGGATACTCACCACCCGCAAACTTCAAAGCCCTCTTTTGTATCTTAGTATAATCATAGAAATTTATTTTTGGAAATTGCGAAAATATCTCAAAAATTTCCCATGATATATCACTAGTTGTATTCAACCTACAAACAGGAATATACCCATTTTTAGTACACCACTTCTCAAAATTTACAAGTTCCTTGAATAATTGTTTCAAAAAACCAGTCCTATCTTGCATATAATATCTAGTCCGATTAATCCGCCCCTTGTCTTTTTGCTTTTGAAATACTGGGTTACCCGCAGTATGTAAACAAGCAGACGCACAACCTTGACTTGCCATTGGACAAACTTGATACCCGCTTAGATTGTAAGGTGCTAAATTCAACCTTAAAATTCTATATCTCTCAAGCCCCTCGACTTTTATATTTTTATCAGTCTTTGGGTTGCCCTCTTTAAAAGTCAATCGACTAGGTTTATCATATGGCAAATTTAACTTGCCCATAATAAGCCCCTTTCTCGACTTGCTTTGAAACCGCTTTTATCTGGTATTACTCAAAGTCTTTTTTATTTCTTAATAAAAGTACCTTAACACACTTTTAAAACTTTGTCAAGTCTATTTATAATTTTATTTTCAATATTATTTTTAATATGAAAATATTTTGAGCCTTTACTCATCCCGCCATAATAAGAGATATGTAAAGGATTATAAACACTTGACATTGCAATAAAAGTATTTCTAGCATTAGTTGTAATTCTCTTTTTTAATGCTCGAGTTCTTTTATCTAGTCTTTTTGTTTTCATATAAGTAAGATAACACATATAAAAATTAAATCAAGTAATTTTTTTAATTTTTTTTAAAATAAATAGGGTTGACACCTCTAAAAATTTATGTTATAATGAAAGTTTTTGATTTTTTAAATGGGAATTATATATAAGAATTTATATATATTTTTTAGATATAAATAATATAACTAATATTTATTAATAATAATTAGTTATAAAAAATAGATATATTATTATTTTAGATATAAAAAAACCCCGCTAACAAAATTTGAAAGCGGGGCTATTATAGTTTAATTAAAAGTACTTATTTTAAAGGTACTGTTATTTTTTCAATTAGATTATAACTGATATTTTGGTTATTTGGTGACACTTTATAAAATACCGCATAACCAAATTGATTTGCTTTTTTAGTCAACTTATTTACAAAATTATAAGTAAGTGTCTCATTTTCAAAATACTTGTTTTTAGTTTTTGAAAGTTTATTTAAGTTTATCATTTTTATATATCCTTTTTGTTAAGTTAATATATAAGCTTTAAATCATATAATTAAATAGCTGTCAAGTATATTTTTTTAATTAATTATAAATTATTATTTCTATTGAATTTATTAGATTTATTGAATTTATGAGGGTCAAGTAATTTATAATATATAGATATGATATTTAATTTAATTTTGTTAACTAGTGAAATTAATTAAAAATTTTTTTATTTTTTCTATTGACATTTTATAAAATCTATGCTATTGACATAGATGCTATAATGGGATATTTGTTTTTTTAAAATATGGCAAGATTAAGAATACTATGCAACCCCTACGCTAGTGCCATAGCCCCTACCCGCCACATATATATAATACTCACACAAAATTATCAGATTTAAGTGTTAACTAGTTGGGGGTGCGTTACAGGCATAAAAAAACCCCACCGAGTTTGGCAGGGTTGTTGAAGTCTAAATATATAAAAAGGTCTGATATAGGTGTTAATGCTCCCGGCAGGTCTATATATATTATACACCCCTCTGCGAAATTGTCAAGAAGAAAAAAAAGTATTGACAAATGTTAACTAGAGGTGTATAATAGGACATATGAGTTTTTTACAAACACAAACAAACAACAACAGAAACCTTACAGAGCAACAACAGAAGTTCTTAGATGCTTTAAGTGGCGAAGCCCAAGGAGACATCAAAGCCGCACTTCAAGTTGCAGGATATAAGGACACTAGTTATTATGCTGTTGTCAGAAGTCTTCGACAGGAGATTATCGACACAGCTAATACAATACTAGCCCATTCAGCACCTAAAGCAGCTAAGAAGTTAGTTGATGTTTTAGATAGTGATGAACCTATTCCACAGGTTAACGCAAAGCTACAAGCTGCCCAAACCTTATTGGATAGAGTTGGTGTTGCTAAAAAAGAAAGTATTAATGTTAACCACAACCATAGTGGCGGAATCTTTATTCTACCGGATAAAAAGGAAACTATTATAGACGCAGAACCGGTAGAGGTGAAAGATGACTAAGGTAGCTTTTTTATTATTATTCCTTAGTTCATCTACTACACCTCAATACTATTACAAAGGTATGTGGTTTCACAATATGCAGGAATGTGAAGATAGAAAAGAACATCAAATAAATAAAATGTTGATGGAAGCAGAGATACAAGGTTTTAAAGATACATATATAGATGCTAGATGTATGGAGATGGACATAAAGGAGTTTAAGAAAACACTAGGTACTTAATGCTTACGAAAAGAAAAACATCTACAATACCATTTGGATACAAGGAAGCAAATGAAAAAGGTTTTCTTGAACCAATACCGGAACAGTTACAAGAATTAGAACAAACAAAAAAACATATTATTAATGGTTCACTATCATTACGAGGTGCAGCAGAACAATTAGAACATAAGACTGGTCGTAGAATATCTTATGTAGGACTAAAGAAGATAGTTGACAAGTCAAGAGTAAAAGGATTACTAGATAAAAGGGAAGTATAATGGTTGGCAGACCAAAGGGTTCTAAAGCCCCAAGGCATTTGTCTATGGAGACTAAGGCAAAGCTACAAGCTAGAAAAGAACTAAGAGATAAAGAAAAAGAATTAGCAAAGCTAGAAAGAAAAATAGCTAAGAAAAGAAATAATTTAAACGAAAAGAAAAAAGTTTTAACAAAGGTTGAACTGGCGGTTGACCCAAAGCGACAACAAACTACCAACAAAAATACAGTTCTTACTGAATCAGAGTTTAGTAAAGCACCGAAACAAGTTCGAGACTTTGTAAAAGAAAACAAAGAGTCCATAGTATTTAAACCTAATGATGGACCACAGACAGATTTCCTAGCGGCAGGAGAACAAGATGTTCTTTATGGCGGTGCTGCAGGGGGTGGTAAGTCTTATGCAATGTTAGTTGACCCATTGAGGTTTATGCATAGACCAAGCCACCGAGCATTACTTCTAAGAAGAAGTATGCCAGAGTTAAGAGAATTAATAGATAAATCAAGAGAATTATATACCAAAGCTTTTCCGGGTGCAAAGTTCAGAGAAGTAGAAAAGGTATGGAAGTTTCCCTCGGGTGCTACATTGGAGTTTGGTTATCTTGATAGAGATGCGGATGTGTATCGCTATCAAGGTCAAGCTTACAGTTGGATAGGTGTTGATGAATTAACACAATACCCAACAGAGTTTCCACTTCAATATTTGCAATCACGATTAAGAACAACAGACCCAGAAATAAAACCTTATATTCGGTGTACTGCAAACCCCGGTGGAGTTGGTGGACATTGGGTGAGAAAAAGATATCTTGACCCTAGTCCTCCTAATGAAGCATTTAAAGGACCAGATGGTCTAACAAGAAAATTTATTCCTGCAAGATTGGAAGACAATCCATATCTATCAGAAGATGGTAGATATGAAAAGATGCTTGAGTCTTTACCTCCAATCCAAAGAAAACAATTACTAGAAGGTAATTGGGATGTAGCAGAAGGTGCAGCATTTGTTGAGTTTAATCCAGAAATTCATGTTATACCTCCTTTTAAAATACCAGTCCATTGGATGAAGTATAAAGGAATTGACTATGGCTATGCTGCCGAGTCTGCTTGTGTATGGGCAACAATAGACCCAGATGATGATACATTAATTATTTATCGTGAACTTTATAAAAAAGGTTTAACAGGCGAAGACTTAGGTAACATGCTTACTGAGTATGAACGAGAAGACCATAAAAGTATTCAAGGAGTATTAGATACTGCAGCTTGGAACAAGACAGGTGTGGGAGGACCAACAGTAGGAGAGACATTGGTCCGAGCAGGACATAAGTTAAGACCAGCAGATAAAAATCGAATTCAAGGAAAGATACAGATACACGAGTATCTTAAACAAAATAAAACAACAGGAAGACCAAGACTACAAATATTTTCTAACTGTGTAAATTTAATTAGAGAGTTACAAAGTATTCCTGTTGACCCTAACAAACCGGAGGATGTAGATACTAAAGCATCAGACCACGCATATGATGCACTTAGATATTTAATAATGTCGAGACCTCAAAAACCTTCGGCTTATAGTCAGATGAGAGAAATAAAAAGATTTACACCATCTGACCCAACTTTCGGATATTAATTATGGATGGAGATAGTGACGATATGTTCTTAGCAAATTTAAAAATGAAATCAAACATTATAGAAAGTTTAAAGTCCCATGCAAAAGGACATATAGATAAACATAAAGCAAATGTTGAAGTATTATTACAGAACCCTGCAGGTGTAGCAGAACATCCAGATGTAGTTGAAACAATTGAAAAAGAATTAGAGATAATGGCAAAGTATGACGACCAATTAAATATTCTTGATAAGTACTTTAAGTAATGCCAACATATACATTTAAAGATTTAAAAACTGGCGAAGAGTTTGATAAAGTCATGTCGTATGAAGACATGCTCAAATATAAAAAGAAAAAAAATATTGAGTATGTTATCAAACCATTTAAAGTATTTAGATTAAATGATATGGGCGGACCAGAAGATAGTTTTAGAGAATGGTGCAGACAACCAGAAACAGATATAGATACTAGTAAGTCTAAGAACTTTAGAAATTCAAAGAAAGATTATTTATATAGTAATGCCGAAGACAAGTAACCCAATAATTATAGGTGACAAAGAGTACCACAAGTATTTAATAATTTGGGAGGATATTTGCGGGGATTCAACGATTACTGATTTTAATGAGTTTAGTAAGATGTCAGTAGCTAAAATCAATACAGAAGCTTATATATTTAAGAAGACTGACAAGTATGTATGGAGTTTTGCATCATATCAGAATGATAATGGTGAAGTAGCTTTTGGGGATAGAAATGTATATCCTCGAAGTGTAATAAAGAAAATGATTAAAATTTAAAAAACACTTGACAAAACGAGCAAGTGGGTGTATAATAAAGGTATAACTAGATATGGTAGATTACAAAGACACAACTGAACCTAAAGACGAAGAAAACCAAGAAAAACAACAAGAAAGTAATAGATTAGCTTCTTTTGTTTATGACAGGTTTATTACTTCTGAACGAGCAAGGCAATCTGATGAAGACAGATGGCTTGAAGCTTTTCATAATTACAGAGGTCAGTATTACAAGAATGTTCAATTTAGAGAACATGAGAAGTCAAGAGTCTTTGTAAAAGTAACTAAGACAAAAGTTTTAGCTGCATATGGACAATTAGTAGATGTATTGTTTTCTGCTAATAAGTTTCCAATATCAGTAGAAGAAACAAAAGTACCAGAGGGTGTGTCTGAATATGCTCACCTTAATCCTGTAGGAGAAAACTTACAAAACTCTGGACCAAGTATTGAAGGCGGTGCAGACCAATCACAACCATCAATGTCACCAGAGCAAATGTCTTTGGTTGGATTTGAAGGTGATGGTAGAGAGTTACCAAAGGGTGCAACATTTACTGGACTTCAAGAAGATAAAGAATTTTTAGGTTCACTTAAGAATGAACTAGGAGACGAAGCTGTTAAAGAAGGTTCTGCTCCATTGCCAGAGATGGCACAAATAAGACCTGCTACTACACTAGCAAGACGAATGGAAAAATTAATCCATGATGAGATTGATGAGTCTAGTGGGTCACAAGAATTAAGAAACGCAATCTTTGAATCTGTTTTATTAGGAACAGGTATTATCAAAGGTCCTTTTACTTTTAATAAAACTTTACATAGATATGTTAAGAATGAAGATGGTACAAGAAGTTATCAACCAGAACAAGTAAAAGTACCTAGACTAGAATTTGTAAGTGCATGGGATTTTTATCCAGACCCAAATGCAAAGACTATTGAAGAATGTGAATATGTTGTACATAGACACAAGCTAAATAAAAATCAATTAAGAGATTTATTAGACAGACCTTTTTTTGATAAAGAAGCAGTACTAGAAACTTTACAAGATGGTCCTAACTATCGTAACAGAACATTTGAAACACAAATCAAAGCAGAAGATGATGCGAACACAACTGAGACAGATAGATTTGAAGTACTAGAGTTCTGGGGTTGTGTAGATAAAAAAGTTTTAGAAGATGCTCAGATATCTATTCCAGAAGGAATGGATGATGAGAAAGAAATGCAAATCAATGCATGGGTAACTGAAAACAGAGTGTTAAGAATGGTAGTCAATCCATTTAAACCTTACAGAATACCATACAACGCATTTCCTTATGAGAAGAACCCATATAGTTTCTTTGGTATTGGTGTACCAGAGAATATGAAAGATGCTCAACAAATTATGAATGGTCATGCAAGAATGGCTATTGATAATTTAGCTTTATCAGGTTCACTTGTTTTTGATGTTGATGAGTCAGCATTAGTAGCAGGACAAAACATGGATGTATATCCGGGCAAAATATTTAGAAGACAAGCAGGTATGCCGGGTCAAGCTATTCATGGATTAAAGTTTCCAAACACATCAACTGAGAATATGATGATGTTTGATAAGTTTAGACAGTTGGCAGATGAGTCAACAGGAATACCTTCTTACTCTCATGGTCAGACAGGTGTTCAAAGTATGACAAGAACAGCTTCTGGTATGTCAATGTTATTATCAGCAGCAAACTTAAATATAAAAACTGTTGTAAAAAATTTAGACGATTTCTTATTAAAACCTTTGGGCGAAGCATACTTCCAATGGAACATGCAGTTTTATGAAGGAGACTTAGCAATTGAGGGAGACCTTGAAGTTAAGGCAACAGGAACATCTTCTTTAATGCAAAAAGAAGTTAGGTCACAAAGACTTACAATGTTCTTACAAAGTGTACAGAATCCTGCGATTGCACCATTCGTCAAGATTCCAGAATTAATAAAAGAACTAGCATATACATTAGACCTTGACCCAGAGACAGTAATCAATGACCCTAATGAAGCAGAAATATATGCTAAGATTATAGGACTACAAAATGCAAGACAGAACCAATCAGTTGGTGGAACAGATAGTCCAGAGTCCCCAATGGACACACCTCAAGGAGTACCTAACCAATCTCCAACACCAGACAACTCGGGAGTTGGCAATGGCACAATCGGAACAGGAGGTGTTCCGCAAACAGGGGAAATGGAATTTACTGGAACAGTTAATCCAACTGGACAAAACTAATAAACTTAATAAACAGGAGAAATAACTATGCCAATGGGAAAAGGAACTTATGGAAGTAAAGTAGGAAGACCATCTAAAAAGAAAATGGCACATGGCGGAATGGCACATGGCAAAAAGAAAATGATGGGTGGCGGAATGATGAAAAAGAAAATGATGTATGGTGGTATGGCATCTAAAAAGAAAAAGTAATTTACAATGGCTACTAAAGAGTTAAGAAATCAAATGGATGGGTTTATGAAACCCGCAACAGCAGAAGCACCAACTATGGGATTGTATGATGTTAATACTCCTCAAAGTGTGCGTGAAGGAACTCCATTAAGATTATTTGACAAAGAAAGAGCAAGATATAAAACAGGTGATGTTGTAGAAGATAATTACAACAGAGCATTAGCAGTTTATAGTGCAATGAAAAATGCAAATGAACCAGATGCAAAAATAAAAGAAAGAATTGGTGAACTCCAATATAATAAAATTATTATGAATAAAGCAAATGTTAAGAAAGCTGCAACAGGTGGTTTAATGGGTGGTGACCCTAGACTTGGAAGAGTAGAAGATGTTGGATATCAAGCTTATAGTAAAGGTGGCTTAACAGATTATGAATTAGTCCAATTAAAAAACATGGGCTATGATGTAAAAAAATTTGGTATAGAACACTATGGTGGTTCAAATGTTTTAAAAGATGTTTTAAAAGTAAATAAATATGCTGAAGGTGGAGAAGTAGAAGATAAAGGTATGACAATACCAGAACTTTCACCAGAAGCAGAAACTTCTTTAGAAATGCAAATGGAAGAAGCAATGCCAGAAGGCGAAGAAGATGATATGAATGTTGAAGCACAAGTTGATACATCTGTTTTAGATTCAGAAGAAGAACAATTATTAGAAGAAGTTATTGAAATGCATCCGGGTATAATGGATGTTATTGTTAAATTAACAACAAAAGAATTCACCGGTTCTGGAGAAGTAGATGGACCGGGAACAGGAACTTCAGACTCGATACCTGCAATGTTATCAGATGGTGAGTTTGTATTCACAGCAAAAGCAGTTAAGCAAATTGGTGTGGACAGACTTAGAAAACAAATGAGAGCAGCAGAAGAAGAGTATGATAACAGTATGGCAGTTCAAGATTCTCAAATGGAATCTGGACAACCCATGATGGCAAAAGGTGGATTATTATCTACCAATAAGTATAATATATAGAGCTACCCGGGCAATCACCTAGGCACTCTATATCGGCTACTTTGCAATACGCAAACCCCAAACAAGAAAGGTGATTAAAAATGGTTGAAAGTAATGCAGACACTTTACTGAAAAGTAAAGCTACTCAGCAGAGTAATGAAACAGAAGCAAATCCATATAATGCTAAAAAGGATTATATTGATTATGAACAAATGAAGGCAAATGCAAATAAAGAATTTGCAGATGCTAACACGATAGCGGTTAAGAAGGACCAACCAAAAGTTGTTGTTGATTCAATGCAGTCAACAGAAACTGAGGAAGACACTCCGGAAGAACAAGCTGACAAACCTTATCAAAAGGTTGACTACAAAAAAAGATATGATGACCTCAAGAAACACTATGATGGTCGTGTTAATTCTTTTAAGTCGAGAGAAGAGGAACTACTAGCAGAAATTCGTGCTAATAGACCTAAATACAAAGCACCTAAAAGTGCAGAGGAAATCGAAGCTTTTAAGAAAGAATACCCAGATGTTTATGGTGTTGTTGAAACAGTCGCACATCTTAGAAGTTCTAAGGAAACAGAAGATTTAAAACAAGAGATTAAACAACTCAAAGAATTAAATCAAACTGTTAACAAAGAAAAAGCAGAAGCTAAACTAGCGAGATTGCATCCAGACTTTGAACAAATTAGAGAGTCGGATGAGTTTCATAGTTGGGCGGAAAGTCAACCCGAAGCAATTAAGGGATGGGTTTATGGTAATGCTACAAATGCAGAACTTGCTTCGAGAGCAATAGACTTATTCAAACAGGATACCGGCAAGTCAAAATCTAAACCAGAATTATCTGGCGATTTAGTTGCTGCATCAGAAATGGTGAAAGTAAAAAACAGTAAAGAAATCGGCTATGGTTCTAAAAAGATTTGGACTCGTTCTCAAATAGCGGCAATGTCGCAGTCAGAATTTGATAAGAACGAAAAAGCTATAACTGATGCTATGTCTGAAGGTCGTGTCATAAATGACATGGGTAACAGACCAAGTAAAGGTTCTGGTAATCCGACTTACTAAATTTTATAGACCGCACATTGTTAATCACTTAACTTAAACAACACAGGAAAGGGGAATATCATGGCGGTATTTCAAAATGCTGTCAACAGTAATTTATCAAACTTTGATACTACTAGTGGACAGACTAATGAGTTCTTCGTACCAGAAATATTTTCGAAGAAGATTCAAAACTTCTTTAGAAAGTCTTCTGTAATCGAAGCAATAACAAACACAGACTACGCAGGTGAGATTGCGGCTTTTGGTGATACAGTAAAAATCATCAAAGAACCAGAAATCACAGTTGCGGCTTATACAAGAGCAGCAAGTACAACTAAACAGTACTTAACTGACCAAGAACTTACTCTTGTAATTGACAAAGCAAATAGCTTTAAGTTTATAGTTGACGATATTGAGGAAAAACTTTCTCATATCAACTTTGCATCAGTTGGTGCATCAAGTGCAGCTTATACACTTAAGAACACTATGGATGCTGAAGTATTAACTGCAATGTTTGCAGGTGTATCTACTTCTGCTCCAGACCATCAACTTGGTGGTGATACTGCAAATGCAGCATCTGGTTCATTAGCTACTACTGACCCAATCGACATGGGACATGCATCTGGAGAAGCAACTCCTTTATCTATCATGGCAAGAATGGCAAGATTACTTGACGATTCTCAAGTGCCAGAAGACCAAAGATGGTTTGTTGCAAAACCAGAGTTCTATGAAGAATTGGCAGCTACAGACTCAAAACTTATGTCATCTGACTTTAACCAAGGTGATGGTGGAGTAAGAAATGGTCTAGTTGCATCTGGTTCAATTAGAGGATTCCAAATGTACAAATCTTCTAACATCCCTGCAACTTCAAATGCTACTGGTCAATGCTTAGCAGGACATATGTCTTCTACAGCAACTGCTCAGTCAATCCTAAACATTGAGACTTTAAGAGATACTGATACTTTCGGTGATATCGTTAGAGGTCTTCATGTATATGGAAGACAAGTTCTTAGAGATGATGCTTTAGTAAAAGCAATCTACACTATTGACTAATACTAATATTGAGGGGGCGATTAAGTTCGCCCTCTCTTTTTTTAATATAACAAGAAAAGAATTTTTAAATGGCAGCACCCTTCAGAACATATCTCGATTTAACTAATACTCTTATAAGAGAATTAAATGAAGTAGAACTGTCAAGTGTTTCATTTGCAAACGCAAAAGGAATACAAAAGTATATCAAAGATACAATTAATAGAGCATACTTTGATATTTGTAACGCAGAAGATAAATGGAGTTTTTTAGCAGTTGGTGACCCAAGCGATAACTATTATGGAAATGTTTCAGTTGAAACTGTTTCTGGGACTAGGTGGTACAAATTTAACGCAAGTTCAACTGGGGTTACAACTGACTATGGGTTTATAGATTATGAAAATGTTACACTAACAGAAGAAGGTGTAACTGGAAAATCAGCACCATATGAAATTAGAAATCTAAGACCTATTACAATAGAATTTTGGAATAAGCATTATGCTATATCAGAGTCTGTAGATAAAAGTAATACACAGACTTATGGTATTCCACAAAGAATTATTAGAAGTCCAAAGAATGATAAGTTTGGTTTATCACCAATTCCTAATGGTGTATTCAAAGTTTATTTCTTTGCATATTCACAACCAGATGAATTAACAAATCATGGAGATACTGTAGTATTCCCACAACAATATACAACAGTATTACTTGCAAGAGCAAGATATTATTTACATCAATTTAAAGATAACATAAGTCAGTCACAGTTAGCTGATGCAGAATATAAAAAAGGTTTAAGAACAATGAGAGAACAATTGATTGAACCTTTTCCAGACAGAATGACTGATGATAGAACAAGGATAATATAATGGCAAAAAGTCCTGCATGGCAAAGAAAAGAAGGTAAGAATCCTTCTGGTGGTTTAAATGCTAAAGGTCGTGCTAGTTATAACAGAGCAACTGGCGGTAATTTAAAAGCACCAAGTAAAAAAGTTGGTAACAAAAGAAGGGCTAGTTTTTGTGCGAGGATGAAAGGAATGAAGAAAAAACTTACATCTAAGAAAACAGCAAACGACCCTAACAGCAGAATTAATAAATCATTAAGAGCATGGAATTGTTAAATGGCAGAACAAGGTGTTTCAGTAACATGCGAAGGCGGATTAGATTTAGTTGGAACAACACATACACTATTTAGAACTCCGGGTGTCGCTACAGTTTTAGAAAACTATGAATCTTCTATCCATGGAGGATACAGAAGAATAAATGGTTTTTCTAAATTTGGAACTAGTACTCCAGATAGTAGTACATCAAATATAGAAGGTATTCAAAGCTATGCTAAAGGAGTTGTAGCTTGTCAAGGAACAAATATTTATTATAGTGCTGATGGTACAACTTGGACACAAGTTAATAAAGATACTTATCAAAATATTACAGGTACAGTAAATGTTAGTTCTGGTTCTCCTACAGTAAATGCTCATGGTGGTTCTACACTATTTACTAGTGAAGTATCAGTTGGTGATGATATAAAAATTAATGGTGAAATTTTTAATGTTTTAAGTATTACTAATGACCATGAACTAACAGTAGATGGTAACTTTGAAAGTTCAGCAAGTAATATAGCTATTCAAAAAAATGGAGCAACTGCAGCACAATTAGCAAGTGGTTCAACAATAGCAAGACCAAGCCAATCTGATTGTAAGTTTGCTTTATACGAAGGTGAATCACAGTATGGTGAATTATTTATAGTAGATGGAGTTAACAAACCTGCATATTTAAAAATAGATATAGCAAGTGGAGTACATACTTATTACTTTAAAGAGATAGAAAGGTCTGCTCCAGACAAATCTAAATTTGCTACTATCTTTGCAGAAAGATTAATTCTTGCAGGAGATTCAGATAACCCACAAATATTAAGTTATAGTACAAGATTAAAACCCGAAGATTTTACAGGTTCATCAGCAGGTACAATAGATGTTGGTGATAAGATAGTAACAGTAAAACCTTTTAGAAACAAACTAATTGTTTTCTGTGAAAATAGTATTTTTCAAGTTTCTGGATTAGATGGTACTACTGTAGTGTCTGGTGTTACAAAAAACATTGGATGTATAAATGGTAATACAGTTCAAGAGATAGGCGGAGATTTAATTTTCTTAGCACCAGATGGTCTAAGAACTATCGCAGGAACAGCAAGAATTGACGATATAGAATTAAGTTCTATTAGTAGAAAGATAATGCCATTATTCAGAGATGAGATAATGCCTTTCTTATCATCAATTAGATTTTCTAGTATGGTGATTAGAGAGAAAAGTCAATACAGATTATTTTATTTTAAATCTGGAATTTCTAATACTATTCAAGGTGGTATTATTGGTACATTTAAAATATCTTCTACGGGTGCAGGAGTATATGAGTGGAGTACAACAAAAGGTATTCCTGTAAAAGTTGCTCACGCAGGTGTAGATGAAAATGGAAGCGAAGTTTTATATCACGCATCTGAAGATGGTAGAATTTATAACCATGATACTGGTAATAGTTTTGATGGCTCAAATATTGTAGCACAATATAAAACACCAGACTTAGATTATGGTGATGCAGGTATTAGAAAAACTTTATACTATATTAAAACAAGTATTCGTTCTGAAGGAACAAACGAAAATTTAAAATTACAAACTCGTTACGATTTTGAAAGCAATGATGTAACTCAACCTAATGAAATAGCACTAGGAGCATTACAAACTCCTGCAACATTTGGTACAAGTTCAACATTTGGAACAACAATTTTTGGTGGAACATTATTTCCACAACAAAAAACAACACTAACTGGTAGTGGATTTACAAATAACTTTAGAGTTAGAAGTACAGGGACAGGTTCACCTTATACTGTATCTGGATTTTATGTAGATTTCATACCCGCAGGAAGGACATAATAAATGGCGACATATACTAGACAAAGTACATTTACAGATGGTGATACAATATTTGCATCATTGCTCAATAATGAGTATGACCAACTAGTAGCTGCATTTAATGTCTCAAGCGGTCATACCCATGATGGTACAACTACTGGTGATGGTGGACCAATATCAAACTTATTCAGTAATACATTAACATTTGGTACTAATACAAATAATGATATCTCAGTTACATTTGATGCAACAAGTAATGATGGTGTATTTACTTGGATGGAAGATGAAGATTACTTTCAATTCTCAGATGATATTTTATTAAGTACAGATGAAAAACTTTTATTTAGAGATTCAGCAATCTATATTAATTCATCAGTAGATGGACAATTAGATTTAGTTGCAGATACAGAAATACAAATTGCAGCAACAACAATAGATATTAATGGTAATACAGAAATATCTGGTAGCTTAACACTAGGTTCAAGCACAGCAGTATCTTCAGTTCTTGATGAAGATAACATGGCTTCAGATTCAGCAACTGCTCTTGCAACACAACAAAGTATTAAAGCTTATGTAGATGCAGTTACAACTTCTCTTAACCAACAAGATTTAGATTTTCAAGGTGACTCTGGTGGTGCATTAGAT